>ENA-UPWP01000013-UPWP01000013.1-human-gut-metagenome-genome-assembly--contig:-NODE-13-length-195881-cov-10.868292_pt1 | contig 195881 bp, 195 predicted proteins | sample MGYA00250052_ERZ773380 | MGnify/ENA primary metagenome ERZ773380 (study PRJEB29103, sample SAMN06112063) | human gut metagenome | biome: human gut; feature: ankylosing spondylitis patient; material... | reverse complement strand
TTGTTTGCTATCGCAATTTTGTTATTGCTGAGTATGACTCGTCATCCGGCAAGCGTATTCACCGCAAGATTTCAAGATTGTGAATTTGTATACCATGTCCTTGCACAGGTGGTTACCATGTTGCACTTGACACGATGAACGCCCCTACAAAACTGTATTTACTTGCAATATTCATAAAGCCAAACAAAAAACGGTTGGATTACTTTTTTCGTAAATCCAACCGTTAATTTTTTATTTGGTAATCTAAAATTCGAACTTATTCTCTGCCGGCACGAACGCTTGCGGAGGCAAGTATATACACAAAACCGAGGAGAATATCGGTTGCTATGTCGAACACTTCAATCACAAAAACAACCTGTCCGTTGACAACATTAAATATGATGTTAAGCACTCCGATAAGCACAAGCACTACTGCGAGTTTGCCCGAAGTTTTCAACATTTTTTGCATATCCGGCGGTGATGTCTTTTTTGAAACGGCTCTCAGTCCCATTGAACCTACCGCAAGCTTCAGCACCATTGAAACGGTGACGGTCACGATTAGCAGATAGTCAAATACCGATGCCGATCCACCGTCAAATGACGGGATAATCGTATTAACCAGCTTATATGCAACCAAAATTCCCGAAAATATAACTCCGAGAAACATTACAACTGCCGTTACTTTGATTTTTTCTTTCATAAGACGCACCCCCGTGAAGGTTTAAGTTATCAGCCGATAAGTTCCTTAATTTTTGACTCTGCAAGAGCAGGATCTGCCTTACCTCTGCTGTTCTTCATAACATTTCCGACAAGCGACTTAATCGCCTTTTCCTTGCCGTTCTTATAGTCCTCAACAGCCTTTGGATTGCTCTCAACAGCCTGCTTGCACAAATCGTTGAGTGCGTTTTCGTCAAGACCGCCCATATCGCTTTCGCTGATAAATTCAAGAGCACCCTTGCCGCTGTCAAGCATTTTTTCAAGCGTTGCCTTCGCAAGGTTGTTGCGGATTTTACCGCTGTCAAGAAGTTTTACAAGCTCGTTAAGCTGTTCCGGAGTAACCGCAACATCAAAGATTTCCTTGTCAGCCTCGGTTTCTGTTCTGCGGAATATCTGACCGATAATGAAGTTTGAAACTGTCTTTGGTGACTTAACGCCCTCGCAAGCCTTGTCAAAATACTCACTGATTTTGCGGTACTTTGTAAGAAGCTGTGCATCCTTTTCGGGAATTGCAAGTTCATCAATATATCTTCTGCACTTGTCGGCAGGAAGCTCAGGCATTGCAGCCTTGATTTCTTCAACAACGTCTTTCGGAACATGGATAGTAACAAGGTCGGGATCACGAAAATAACGGTAATCGTGAGCGTCCTCTTTACTTCTCATTGAAGATGTTGTGTTGGTTGCGTCGTCATAACGGAGAGTTTCCTGAACAACACTTCCGCCGTTTTCAATGAGGTCAACCTGTCTTTCAAACTCATACTCCATAGCCTTTGCTATGTTGTTAATTGAGTTCATATTTTTAATTTCGGTTCTTGTACCAAGCTTTTCGCTGCCCTTTGGACGAACCGAAATGTTTACATCGCAACGCATTGAGCCTTCCTGCATCTTACAGTCGGAAATTCCGATGTAACGCATAACCTGCTGAAGCTTTTCAACATACTCTCTCGCCTCGTCAATTGAACGAATGTCAGGCTCTGAAACGATTTCGATAAGAGGAACACCGCCACGGTTATAATCAACATATGTGTCGCCGTGCTGATGAATAAGCTTTCCTGCGTCCTCTTCGATGTGAATGTGGTGCAGACGGATTTTTCTGCCGTTTGAAAGCTCAACATAACCGCCTATAATAAGCGGAGCATAAAGCTGGCTGATCTGATAAGCCTTTGAAAGGTCGGGATAGCAATAGTTCTTTCTGTCCATTTTTGAAATCTCTGCGATTTCACCGTGAACTGCAAGACCTGCACGGATTGCATAGCGAACTACCTCACGGTTAAGCTTTGGAAGTGTTCCCGGCAGACCGATACACACGGGACAGCAATGGCTGTTTGGCGCACCGCCGAATTTTGTAGTACAGCCGCAGAAGATTTTTGTCTTTGTGGCAAGCTCAATATGGGTTTCAAAACCCGCAACTAATTCGTAACTCACAGCTTAACACCCCACTTTGTATCCTTAAAGTTTTCAGCAGCAGCCTGCTGATATTTGTATGCCGCATTAAGAATTTCAGCCTCGCCAAAGCTCTTGCCGATAAGCTGCATACCAATCGGCATACCCTTTGCGTTGAATCCGCACGGAACCGAAACACCCGGCAGACCTGCAATATTGACAGGTACAGTGCAGATATCCGTAAGATAGGTTTCAATCGGATCGCTTACAGCATGTCCCTTTTCAAATGCTGTCATAGGAACTGTCGGAGCAAGGATTACATCGCACTTTTCAAATGCGTTGTTGAATGCCTTAACGATAGTGCCGCGAAGATTCTGAGCCTTTTTGTAATAAGCGTCATAGTAACCTGCGGAAAGAACATAAGTACCGAGGAGGATTCTGCGCTTAACCTCTTCGCCGAATCCCTCCGAACGGGTACGGCAGACCATATCGTGAGTGCCGTTGTAATGCTCGGTTTTGTAACCGAAACGGATACCGTCATATCTGCCAAGGTTTGAAGATGCCTCGGCACAGGCGATGATATAGTAAACAGGAAGGGCAAATTTGAGTTCCGGCAGGTCAAAGTAAACAATCTCTGCGCCCATTGACTTGTAGATATCGGCAGCCTTTAAGACAGCCTCTTTTACATCGTCACGGACACCCTCAAGATATTCCTTTGCAATACCGATTTTCGTACCCTTGATGTCATTGTTGAGTTTTGAATAAGTGTCACCGACAAAGCCCTTTGAGGTTGAATCTTTTTCATCTCTCTTTGAAATTGCATCAAAAACAATTGCAGCGTCCTCAACAGACTTTGTAATCGGTCCAATCTGGTCAAGTGAACTCGCATATGCGATAAGTCCGTAACGGGAAACCGCACCGTAAGTGGGTTTAAGACCTACAATACCGCAGAATGATGCCGGCTGACGGATTGATCCACCTGTATCAGAGCCAAGACCGTAAGCGGCAATGTTTGCGCCTACCGCACTTGCAACACCGCCTGATGAACCGCCTGAAACATAGTTTGAATCAAACGGATTCATTGCACCGCCAAAGTATGATGTTTCGCATGAAGAGCCCATTGCGAACTCGTCCATATTCGTCTTGCCGAGCATAACTGCGTTTTCGCCTGCAAGAGTTTCCCAAACGGTTGCGTTATAAATCGGCTTATAGCCTGTGAGAATTTTTGAACAACAGGTTGTTTCAATTCCCTTTGTTGAAATATTGTCCTTGAGCGTCATCGGAACACCCTCGAGCATACCGATTTCCTCGCCGGAGGCAATTTTTCTGTCAACAGCCTCGGCAGTTTTCAGAGCCTCCTCGCCTGTTACATTAACATATGCGTTAAGCTCGCCGTCAGCCTTTTCGATTTCATCAAGATAGCTTTTTGTAAGCTCGGTACATGAACACTCTTTTGACACGAGCATTTCATGAATTTTTTCAATAGAACCCATTTTTACACCGCCTTACTCTCTGTTTCTTACAAGGAAGTGATCCTCTGCCTGCTCGGGAGCATTTGAAAGGATTTCCTTTGTATCGTAGGACTCAACAACCTCATCCTCACGAAAAACATTTGACAGATTGTTAATATCGTCAAACTCCTCGCCGTCTGTCGGAGCGTTATTGATTGTGTCGGCAAAATCTATGATTTCCTGCATTGACTTTGTAAGGCCGTCAAGCTCCTCTTCGGGAACAAAAAGCTTTGAAAGCAACGCAATGTTTTCAACATCTTCTCTTGTTACCATAAAAACCGTCCTTTTTAAAGAAAATAGGGCAAGTCATATAATATATAACTCGCCCTTTGAGTTTGAATATATGACTGCAAATGCAGTTTTTATCTTAATTTAATATGAACCTCACGGAGCTGCTGTTCTGTTACCTCACCCGGTGAACCGAGGAGAAGATCCTGAGCATTGGAGTTCATCGGGAATGCAATTACTTCTCTGATGTTCTCTTCCTCTGTAAGGAGCATAATCATACGGTCAACACCCGGAGCCATACCTGCGTGCGGCGGAGCACCGTACTGGAACGCATTGTAGAGTGCAGAGAACTTAGCCTTGAGGTCATCCTCGCTGTAGCCTGCAAGCTCGAACGCTTTCTTCATAATTTCAATATCGTGGTTACGAACAGCGCCTGATGAAAGCTCAACACCGTTGCAAACGATATCGTACTGATAAGCAAGAACCTCTTCGGGATCCTTGTTAAGAAGGCTGTCAAGACCGCCCTGCGGCATTGAGAAAGGATTATGTGTGAAGATAATTTGATTTGTTTCTTCATCTCTCTCAAACATCGGGAAGTCAACGATAAAGCACATTTCAAAACGGCTTGTATCGATAAGGTCAAGACGCTTTGCAACCTCTGTTCTGATCTGACCCGCAAGCTTTGGAGCTTCCTGAGCAGTATCGGCGATAAAGTAGATTACATCGCCTGCTTTTGAACCGTTACGGCTGATAAGCTCTTCACGGTCGCCCTCTTTAAGGAACTTGTCAATCGGACCGTCAAATGTGAGGTCATCTCTAACCTTAACATAGCCAAGGCCCTTCATGCCGATTGAAAGAGCGAACTCCTCCATCTTCTTGAACCACTTTTTTGACTGACCTGCGGCGTTCGGAACATTGATTGAACGAACTGTCTTTTTGCGGAACGGAGCAAAGTCTGTTTCCTCAAACATATCGCTGATTTCAACAATTACGAGCGGATTGCGGAGGTCAGGCTTGTCTGTACCGTACTTGAGCATACTCTCGGCATACGGAATACGGGCAAACGGAGGCTTTGAAACCTCTTTATTTGAAAACTTCTTGAATGTTTCGTAAAGAACCTCTTCAGCAACAGCAAATACATCTTCCTGTGTTGCAAAAGCCATTTCAAAATCAAGCTGATAGAACTCACCCGGTGAACGGTCTGCACGCGCGTCCTCATCACGGAAGCAAGGTGCAATCTGGAAATACCTGTCAAAACCTGACACCATAAGGAGCTGTTTAAAAATCTGAGGAGCCTGTGGGAGAGCATAGAATCTGCCCTTGTGCTTTCTGCTCGGGATAAGGTAGTCACGAGCGCCCTCCGGAGATGAAGTTGAAAGGATAGGAGTCTGAATCTCCATAAAGCCCATTTCGTTCATCTTGTTGCGCAGAAATGTGATAATCTGCGAACGAATCATAATATTATTGTGAACCTTCGGGTTACGGAGGTCAAGAAAACGATATTTAAGTCTTACTTCTTCATTGGTATTTGTAGAGGTTGCAACCTCAAACGGAAGAACATTCTTACACTTGCCGAGAACCTTGATGTCCTCCGTGTGAACTTCAACGAAACCTGTTGCAATCTTCTTGTTGATTGTTTCTTCGTCACGCTTAACAACAGTACCGCTGAGAGTTACTGTACATTCCTTGTTGATATCCTTAAGGAGTTCATCATTGTGAACAACAACCTGAAGCACACCGTACTGATCACGGATATCGAGGAACATTACACCGCCGTGGTCACGGATATTTTCAACCCAGCCCGCAACTCTGACCTGCTGTCCGATATTTTCTTCTCTTAACTCACCGCAGGTGACTGTGCGGTATTCATTAGCTTTTATCATTACTGTAACTATCCTTTCACAGATATTTTGCCTGTCAGCCTATTTATTTAGCCTATTCTTCTGTATTATAACACAATTGCTGTATTCAATCAATATTTTACAAAAGATTTTTTGAGCATACGGCAAAATATTCCGTTATTCAACGCTTTTAAGGCTTTCAACCATATTAACGGCTTTAATCTTAAAGCTCATAACCGCATTTACAAGAATTGAAAACAGGAATGTCAGCCCTGCCGCATAGAGATATGAAGTGAAATAAATATCTCTTCCGAACATAATGTTGTCAACCTCAACAGTCTGAATGATAAAGCCCGTCAAAAGATTTCCGAGAAACAGACCTACGGTAATTCCGAGAATAGTCAAAATTATGTTCTCTTTGTAAATGAATGATGAGGTTTCACGGTTGTAGAATCCGAGAACCTTAAAGGTTGCAATTTCACGGACACGCTCGGCAATGTTGATATTTGTCAGGTTGTAGAGTACAACAAAGGCAAGTGCCGCTGCACAGATTATCATAACCGTAACAACCATATCAAGCGAGTTGAGCATATTTCTAAATTCGTTTAAGCTTGACGCAATGTAGCTTACCGCCGCAATTTTATCATCGGATAAAACCTGTGAGCCAAACTCGTCACAGGCGGAATCCGAGGTGTCTTTGAGTGCGACATCAGCCATATTATAGGTACAGTCCTTACCGAACAAGCTCTTATAGGCATCGGGCGTCATGTAGACAAAATTGTAAAGGTACTGTTCAAAAATTCCGCTGACCTTGACCTCTGCCTTTTTGCCGTCAACATTCAGTGTGATTTTGTCGCCCGTTTTTATTCCAAGCTCACTGCACATTTTTTCGCTGAGTATTACTCCGCTGTCCGAAAGCTTGAGTTCTTCTTTGCCCTTTCTTGTATGCAGAGAAACAATTTCGTCAAACCTTTCGGGATTCTGCGGTACAACAAGATTTGTGTCGCTGTCCTTAACCTTACTGCCGTGTGTTACCGTACATTCCTGCTGTGAAACAAGCATTGAGTGTTTGACATTGCTGTTTTTATCAAGTGTATCTGTCAGAAACGAAAGATTGTCGGCACTTCCGCTGTCTTTCGGAACAACAACGGCATCGTATTTATAGATTGTTTCAAACTGATCGTGTGTCATCGGTTCAAAGCTGTTGAGCAAACCGAATGCGGCAACAATCAGAGCCGTACAGCCTGCCACACCGATAACAGTCATACAAAGTCTTACCTTGTATCTGAACAGATTTCTTGCGGTCAGCTTTGAATTAAAGCTCATATGTGACCACAACGGTTTTATGCGTTCAAGCAAAATTCTCTTGCCCGCCTTTGGTGCTTTCGGCCGCATAACAGCCGCAGGCTTTTCGTGCAGAGATTTTGCACACACTACAACCGACACGACAACCGTACAGACAACTGCTGCAACAATTCCGAAAATTATGCTTGTATAGTCGGGTATCAGCGTTATATCGCCGATGTAGTACATAATTTTGTAAGCATCATAAATTACAAACGGCAAGGTGAAAATGCCGATTAAAATACCGATTACACTTCCGATAACAGCCGCAAGCAACGAGTAGATTACAAACTTCATTACAATGCTTGTGTTGCTGTAGCCGAGCGCTTTCAGCGTTCCGATTTCGGTACGCTTTTCCTCAATAAGTCTTGTCATTGTGGTTACGCAGACAAGCACCGCTACGAGCAGGAAAAATACGGGGAACACCGTTGCAACAGCCCCGAGTCTGTCTGCATTTGACGAAAATGACGAATAGCCGGGGTTGTCGCTTCTGTCAAAAACATACCACTTTGGTTCTGTAAGAGAATTAATTTCTTTCTCTGCATCTTTGATTTTATTCTCAGCCTTTTTGAATTCTTCATCGGCTTTTTTAACACCGTCATCATATTCTGTCTGTGCATCGGAGAGTTTTTTCTCGCCGTTTTTCTTTTCCTCGGCAAGCTTTGCAACACCGCTGTCATATTCGCTCTGAGCGTCATTCAGCTTGCTTTCTGCCGAATCAAGCTGTGCCTGACCGTCTGCCGACTGTTGTGCAAGTTCTGCTTTTGCGGCATCAAGTTGTGTCCTTCCGCTTGAAATCTGTGAATATGCGTAGTCAAGCTGAGCCTGTCCCTCACTCTTTTTCTGTTCAAAAAGAGCCTTGCTTTCGGAAAGTCGGCTTTCGCTTTCCTTAAGCTGTGCCTTTGCGGAATCGTATGTTGCGTTGAGTTCGTCAAGTGTCTGCCGAGCCTGTTCAAGCTGTGCGTTCAAAGCGGTGAGCGTTTCTTCATCGGTTGTCTGACTGATTTGATACTGCAAAGCCGAAACAGCGTCCTCAGCCTGACTTATTCCTGCCAAAAGCTGTGGTTCCTGTTCGGTTTGAAATGTATCCTTTGCCGACTGCAACTGATATTCCGCATTTTCTATTTCAGCCTGTGATTTTGAAATTTCTTTATCAAATTCTGCTTTTGAAAAATTATATTGTTCTTCGGCAGAATTAAGCTGACTTTCCTTTTCGGCAATCTGAGCCTGTGCATCGGCAATTTTTGTGTTATATTCGTTGCGTGAATTTTCAAGCTGTGTCCTGCCGTCCTCAATCTGCTGTTTTGCCGAATCAAGTTTTTTCTGTGCGTCATCGGTCTTGGTTTTCAGCTCTTTTTTGCCGTCATCAATCGCCGTCTTTGCATCGGCAAGCTTCTTTTCGGTTTTTTCTTTATTGTCCGAATACTCCTGTTTTGCATCTGCAAGGTCGCTCTTAGCCTTGTCGATAACCTCAACCGTAAAGCTGTTGCTCCTGTTCTCTCCCACCTTTTCAAAATCGGCGGCTTTATTCTCTATGGCATTATCATAATCGTCCGTGTATGCCAAGAATTTATCCGAAATATCGGTTTTTACATAAAGCTCCGTATAGCGTTCAAAGGCGAAATCTTCGGGGCAAATGTAGAAATAATCCGAAATTTTTCCGTTGCCGACCGTCGTAGTTCCTCGCTGATATGCTATGTAAAGAGGTGACTGCACAAGACCGACCACCGTGTATTCAAGGGTTTTAAGTTCGGTTGAAGTATCTGTATCGCCCGTCTGTTTTGCAAATCTGATTTTGTCGCCAATTTTATAACCCTCTGCCGTGAACGAGCTTGAATCGGCTGCAATTTCACCCGACTTTTCGGGAAGTCTGCCTTCCGTCAAAACAAGCTTGTTCTGAACGGAATTATCACCGTATTTTTCGGGAAGCGCAATGACTCTCATAGTCCTGCCGCCGCTGTCGGCATCGGTCTGAACATCGCAGAAATATGACGGCATAACAGAGGTTACTCCGTCTGTATTTTTTACTGCCTTAATGTCGTCCTCATCAAATCCGACCGTTGACACAAGTCGATAATCCATAAGCTCCTGCTCGTCCGTGTAGGTTCTTGCAAGATTGTACATTGACGGAACCGTTGCCTTTATTCCGGCAAAAAATCCTACTCCGAGGGCAATAATCGCCATAATTGAGATGAATCTTGCTTTTGTATTTTTAATTTCTCTGAATGTGTTTTTTATCAAGGATTTAGTCATTGTGACACCTCCTTTTCATTTTTTACCACTCAATTTCTTCAACATTTTTCGGATTTTCATTGTAAATATCTTCAACAATTTTTCCGCTTTTCATTCTTATAATGTGATCCGCCATCGGCGTTATTGCTCCGTTGTGAGTGATGAGAACAACGGTCATTTTGTCTTTACGGCAGGTTTCCTGCAACAATTTCAGAATCTGTCTGCCCGTGTTGTAGTCAAGCGCACCTGTCGGTTCGTCACAAAGCAAAAGCTTCGGTCTTTTGGCAAGTGCTCTTGCGATTGAAACTCTCTGCTGTTCACCGCCCGAAAGCTGTGCAGGGAAGTTGTTTGCCCTTTCAAGCAAGCCCACGCTGTCAAGAGCAGTTTCGCTGTCAAGAGGATTACTGCAAATCTGAGCGGCAAGCTCAACATTTTCCTTTGCCGTTAGGTTATGAACAAGGTTGTAGAACTGGAACACAAAGCCTATGTCATGCCGTCTGTACTCAATAAGCTGTTTATCCTTAAATTTGCTTATATCCTTTCCGCCGACAATGATTTCGCCCTCGGAACAGCTGTCCATTCCGCCGAGAATATTCAGAACGGTTGTTTTGCCTGCACCGGACGCACCGACTACAATTGCAAACTCGCCCTCCTCAACCTTGAACGAAATGCCGTCAACCGCATTGATGACAATCTCACCCGTTTTGTATCTTTTGTAAACATTATTAAATTCTACAAGGCTCATAAAATCACCCTTTTCATATGTTTCTTACAGAAAAAATCACTGTGCTTTGCATACTAATTATACCAAATTAGCACCGCAATATCAACAGAAATCTTACCGTATTCGTCATCTGTATGTACAATATTTTGAAATTATACATATAAAAACAGCAGAGGTCACACTAAACCCCCGCTGCAAAAAATTATTCATATGTATGATTACAAACCTCGTTGATTTTATCACGGAGCTTTAAGAAATCGTCAAAAGCGTCGGGCTTTCTGCGTGGATCACGCAAAATTGCCGCAGGATGAAGCATTGCCATCATAAGCACACCGTTTTTCTCAATCCACTGACCATGTTCCTTTGTGATTTTGATATCCGATTTAATAAGCCTTGCCGCCGCAATTCTGCCGAGACAGACAATAATTTTCGGCTTGATCATTCTCACCTGTGTTCTGAGCCACTCAATGCACATTTCCTGTTCTTCGGGCTTTGGATCACGGTTCTTCGGCGGACGGCACTTTACCATATTGGCAATGTAAATATTTTTGTTTCTGTCAAGGTCAACAGCCGCAAGCATTTTGTCAAGCAGTTTGCCTGCTCTGCCGACAAACGGTTCGCCTTGAAGATCCTCGTTTTCGCCAGGACCTTCACCGATGAACATAACCTCTGCATTTTCGTTGCCGACGCCCACAACAACATTTGTGCGAGTTTCGCAGAGTTCACACCTGTGACAGTTTTCACAAGCCGATTTTAATTCTTCCCAGGTATTATACATAATTTTCTCTCCCAAAATAAAGATTTAAATTTATCAAAAATGTTGAAATTCCAAGAATAAAGTAGTAAAATAAACACGAAGCCGTACGGCGAATTCTAATTGAATGGTGGTACACAAAATGAAAGTAATGGTTGAAACATCAGCGCATCATGTTCATGTTACCAAAGAAACTCTTGAGGCTCTCTTTGGCAAGGGCGCAACTCTTACAAACAAAAAGAATCTTTCACAGCCAGGACAGTTTGCCTGTGTTGAAAAGGTAACTGTTGTAGGTCCGAAAAGTGAAATGAAAATGTCAATTCTCGGTCCCGAAAGAAGTGCAGATCAGGTTGAAATCTCTCTTACAGACGCTCGTAAGCTCGGCATTGCCGCTCCTGTCAGAGAATCAGGCGATATTGCAGGCACACCCGGTTGCAAGCTTGTCGGTCCCGAGGGCGAAGTTGAAATCGAATGCGGTGTAATTGCCGCTAAAAGACACATTCACCTTGATCCGAAAACTGCCGAGGAGTTTGGTCTTAAAGACAAACAGCTCGTTTCGGTTAAGGTCGGCGAAAATACAGGCAGAGCAACAACATTCGGTGATGTTGTAATCAGAGTAAACGCAAACTACGCTCCTGCAATGCACATCGACACAGATGAATCAAATGCAGCCGCTCTCGGCGGTACGGTTGACGGCGAAATCATCGCATAATTTTGATTTAAACCAAATCACATTTTTGGGACAGTCTTAAAGGCTGTCCTTTTTGTTTTGTCAAAATAAGGTCAGTTGGGACAAAAGCTGAGATGTCTGTTCAAAAGATTTGTCAAATCATTTATTTCATCCACAGAAAGCTTCCTGAGATCAACCAACAATAAATGGTTTGAGCGATGGAGAATGTAGATATAATTTTTATAATTGCCCCAAAGATAAAACATATTCCATTGGTTCATTCCTTTTACCCACGGTGAAATTATCTGAATACCATCTTCAAAAAACATATATTCTCTAACCCCCTGTTTTTCAGAAGGATTTGCTTTGCTTGACCTTATATAGAAAATCAATTCATGTATTTTTCTTGCAAATATTGCTAACAAAATATCCAGAGCTACAAAAATAAATGTCATGATATCAATTGAACCACCATTCATTGGGGGGTCAAAAATCGTTTGAAGTACAGTAATTACTGCGATAAGTAAAAGAGATATTCTAATAATTAATCTTTTCTTTTTATTTCCCAGACAATCTAATGCAATTTCTTTTATTACTCTATTTTCCTCTTCACCAACATCAATTTTACATTTAATCATTTTGATTTTACCCTTTCATTTCTTTTTTCAAAAGGAAATCGGTTTGCATACCGTCACCGATGACAAATGTGTGATGTGAAAATTTTTCATATCCTTTTGATTTGTAGAATTTCTTTGCAGGCTCGTTATGTTCCCATACACCGAGCCATATTGTTGAAAGTTTTTTCTCACTTGCAAAATTCTCCGCAATCTGCATAAAGGCTGAGCCTATGCCCTGTCCTTTGGCACTTTTCAGAATATAGATGCGTTGAATTTCAAGCGCATTGTCAAGGCATTTTTCAGTCTGCGCATTGCCGATATTCAGTTTTAAATATCCGAGAGGAGTACCGTTTTTGTACGCTATAAAGGTTACACTTTCGGAGTTTGCAAGTTCTGCTGACAGCTTTTCCGCTGAATAGGTTTCTGCAAGAAATTTTCGCATATCCTCCTCATCGGTTGAATCGGAGAAAGTTTCGGAAAAAGTTGTTCTGCAAAGATATTGCAGGTCCGTCAGCATATCAATGGTGCATATTTTTATATCAATTTTGCTGTTCATATTATCAAAGTCTGCTCAAAAATGTGTGGAGAAAGTCGGGGAAAATTTCTCGCCAGGATTTTTCATTGTGTGCGTTTTCAAAAAGAATGACCTCGTTCATTCTGTCATACGGGTAGAAGCTTTCTTCCAAAAGTTCGTAGAGCATTTCGGTGCTTTCAAAAATCATCTCTTCAAGCTCGTCACCGTTACCCGTATAGATGTAGAGGTACGGCATATTTTCAACAATTTTTGTCGAAAGATATTTCGCCCAATCCTCTCTTGTGTAACAGAGAAATGCAGGAGAAAACACACCTGCATAGCCGAATTTTTCCGGGTGTTCAAAAGCCGAAAAAAATGACATAAGTCCGCCCGATGAACTTCCGCAGACGGCAACATTCTGTCTGTTGGTGCATACGGGAAAATTATTTTCAACATACGGAATGACGGTATTCATAAGAAAATTATCAAAGATTTCGCCCTCGGGTTTGAAATCCTCGCAGAACATTTCAAGGTGCTGAACCACACCGATTGATTTCGGTGTAAGTTCGCTGTCACGCCAAGTATTACCGTTGTCAATACCTACGATTACAGCGTTGCCTACACCGTTTTTCTGCTCGTTTTCAACGGCTTTTACAACCTCCCACGAACCGTGCGGAGTTGAATTATCGTCAAAAAGATTCTGTCCGTCTGTCATATATACAACGGGAAGTTTTTCACCGTCGGAATGTGACGGAACATAAACCCAAACGGTTCTGTCGTCCTTGTCGGGATACGGAAGTTTTATTGTATGTAACTTTGTGTCAACCATAAAATCACCTGTTTTTTATTATCTAATAGATATTAAACCATAAAAACAGCTGTGTTGCAACCTAATTTTTTACGGTTGCATAAACACAAAAATTCCCGTAAATAATATCTACAGAGGTGATTTGTTATGACTAACGATATTGAAATGCTCAACTGCGTTTTGCAGAATGCCGAAATGGGCTGTCAGGGAATTACGAGCGTGAGGAAAAGTTTGAAGGACAGCAAGGTTGACGGTGTTTTGTGCGAACATCTTATTAAATACGGAAAACTGTATCATTGTGCAAATAAAATGTTGCAAAATCGTGGTGCAGAGCCACACAGAGTGAGTAATATGACAAAGGCAATGACACGCTATGCCGCACAAAGGGATTTAAAGCGTGACTCGTCATCTTCGCATATTGCCGAAATGATGATAAAAGGCAACACAATGGGAGTGAATAAAATGTCACGCAAAATCCGAGAATATAACGGCAATGATCCCCATGTCAGCCTCCTCGCCAAAAGAATGTTAGAAACCGAAGAAGAAAACATAAAAGAAATGTCAGCATTTTTGTAAAATCAACAAACCACAAAACAGCCACAAGACAAGCAGTATGTCTTGTGGCTGTAATTATAATTTTAAAATTCTATCCATTCGGTTGCATTTTGTTCGGGTTTTACAATTGACATCTTTTTTGATTGAACTTCTCCAGGCTCTAAAACATATATGCCGTTTTTATATCCTGTTTCTAATTTATTTAGTGCCTCTTCTTGGCTGTCCGCCTCAATTTCAAAATTTTGTACCACTACTTCTTCTATCGCAATTACATACTTTTTCATCATATCACCCTTTTAATTTTACTTTCATTTGAATACTGTTTCACAAGATCGTCGTAACTAACAAATCCGACCATTTCTCTTATTGGATTATATATTGATGCACCTATTACATCTTCAAACTGTCTTTTTCTAGCCTTATCGGCAACAATGTAAAACTTTGCTCTGAAATCTTGTAATTCAAAAAATTTATTCAGAGAGTTTTTTATATTCGTGGTATGCTCTACCTCATAAAAAGCACAAGGCATTTTTCTTTCGTTAAACCATATTGCATCTACCGTTTTTGCATTTCTTATAATATCATCATAAGTAAACTTGTATATATCATGAACTGTAATTATATCGGATAGTTTCTTTTCCAGAAACAACTTATTTTTATCCTGCGGAGGCACATATGTCCCAAGCTTTTTTATATTGCCTATTTCAACAATAATGCCTTGATAATAAGAATGGGTAAATTGACTGACACTCTCGACATTGCTTTTTATAATATTAAATTTATTATTGACTTCATTTTCATATTCTCTTAATGCCCACAATCCGGGTTGTATTCTGAAAAACTCATCATTTTCCTGAACAATTCTTCTGATAGATGCCTCAGGTGTTTTTGTTTTCCAGGTTGAAAAATCAACAAGCATATTTAATTGCTGTAATGTCGCATAACCGCCGTTTGCTCTCATAGCATCAATAACATAATATTTTTGTTTCATAGCAATTCACCGTAATATTTTATCTTATGATAAAATTATATACTACTGTTAAAACAAAAGCAATACAAACAATAAAAACACCCGAAAGGAATTTTTTTAAAAACCTTTCGGGTGAAATTTTTTATTTAGATAAAGGTTGCACCAATTATGATGCGTTAAGCACAGTCGGGCAAATTAAGCCTTAGGACCTGCTTCAACGAGAGCCTTACCAGCTTCGTTGCCTTCGTACTTAGCAAAGTTCTTAACAAAACGGCTTGCAAGATCCTTAGCCTTCTCTTCCCAATCAGCAACATTTGCATATGTGTCACGAGGATCGAGGATGCCTGAATCAACGCCGGGGAGCTCTGTAGGAACTTCAAAGTTGAAGTGTGGAATTGTCTTTGTAGGAGCCTTTGTGATAGAACCGTCAAGGATAGCGTCGATGATACCACGAGTATCCTTAATAGAGATACGCTTGCCTGAGCCGTTCCAACCTGTGTTTACGAGGTATGCCTTAGCACCGCTCATTTCCATCTTCTTAACGAGCTCTTCAGCATACTTTGTAGGATGAAGCTCGAGGAATGCCTGACCGAAGCAAGCTGAGAATGTTGGAGTCGGCTCTGTGATGCCACGCTCTGTACCTGCAAGCTTAGCTGTGAAGCCTGAGAGGAAGTAGTACTTTGTCTGCTCAGGTGTGAGGATTGAAACAGGCGGAAGTACGCCGAAAGCATCAGCTGAAAGGAAGATTACATTCTTTGCAGCAGGAGCTGAAGAAACAGGGCGAACAATGTTGTCAATGTGATCAATCGGATATGATACACGAGTGTTCTCTGTTACAGTCTTGTCGTTAAAGTCAATCTTGCCGTCCTTGTCAACAGTAACATTTTCAAGAAGAGCGTCTCTTCTGATAGCGTTGTAGATATCAGGCTCTGACTCTTTGTCAAGGTTGATAACCTTAGCATAGCAGCCGCCTTCAAAGTTGAATACGCCGTTGTCGTCCCAGCCGTGCTCGTCATCACCGATGAGGAGTCTCTTAGGATCTGTTGAAAGTGTAGTCTTACCTGTACCTGAAAGACCGAAGAAGATAGCTGTGTTCTCGCCGTTCTTATCTGTGTTAGCTGAGCAGTGCATTGATGCGATGCCCTTGAGCGGGAGGTAGTAGTTCATCATTGAGAACATACCCTTCTTCATCTCACCGCCGTACCATGTGTTGATGATAACCTGCTCACGGCTTGTGATGTTGAATACAACAGCTGTTTCTGAGTTAAGACCGAGCTCCTTGTAGTTTTCAACCTTAGCCTTTGATGCGTTGTAAACAACGAAATCAGGCTCAAAGTTTTCAAGCTCTTCAGCTGAAGGAGTGATGAACATATTTGTTACAAAGTGAGCCTGCCAAGCAACCTCAACGATGAAACGAACAGCCATTCTTGTGTCCTTATTAGCACCGCAGAAAGCATCTACAACATAAAGCTTCTTGTTAGAAAGCTCTTTCTTTGCGATTTCCTTAACTGCCTTCCAAGTTTCCTCAGATGCAGGATGGTTGTCGTTCTTGTACTCGTCAGAAGTCCACCAAACAGTGTCCTTTGAGTTCTCGTCCATAACGATGAACTTGTCCTTAGGTGAACGACCTGTGTAAACGCCGGTCATAACATTAACTGCGCCAAGCTCAGTTTCCTGACCAACTTCATAACCCTCGAGTTCGGGTCTTGTTTCTTCTTTGAAAAGCTCTTCATAAGAAGGATTGTGAACGATTTCAGTGGTACCTGTAATACCGTACTTTGTTAAATCAATCTTTGCCATTTCAGTATCAACCTTTCTATGTTTTCTGAATTCACATAGATAGTGGAATTGCGACAAATACCCCTTGTCAGCGTTAATATCCAACACCCTATGTTCGTTAATAGTTTATCACAAAAGAATCGGCTCGTCAAGCAAAACAGTAATCAAAAGCAGTTAAAACAGACATTGTGATTATATTGTCCATACTCTTTTATTGTAAGATAAAAAATTGAATTTATACAAAATCAAAAATGACAAATTTTAACAATAAACGCAAAAAAGTCCGACAGAAATCTGTCGGACTTAAAATGCAAGCTATAAGTAAAATTACTTAAGTTCTACTTCAGCACCGGCCTCTTCGAGCTTAGTCTTAATAGCTTCAGCGTCATCCTTAGAAACGCCTTCCTTGAGAGCCTTAGGAGCACCGTCAACGAGTGCCTTTGCTTCCTTAAGACCAAGACCTGTTACTTCACGAACAACCTTGATAACAGCAATCTTGTTGCCGCCTGCAGCCTTAAGAACTACATCAAACTCTGTCTGCTCAGCAGCAGCAGCGCCACCGTCAGCAGCAGGACCTGCAACTGCAACTGCAGCAGCAGCTGATACACCAAACTCATCCTCTACAGCATGAACGAGCTCTGAAAGCTCAAGAACTGTGAGGCCTTTTAATTCTTCAATAATAGCAGTAATTTTCTCTGATGCCATTGTAATTTACCTCCAATATGATAATTAGTAAAATTTTAATTAATTGCAGCCGATTATTCTGCTGCAGGAGCTTCTGCCTCAGCAGGAGCCTCTTCTGCTGCCTCAGCAGCACAAGCTTCAACGCCACCCTTGTCAACGATAGCCTGTACGGCACGTGCAAAGGATGCGATAGGTGCCTGGAATGCACCAAGAACATTTGCAAGAAGAACTTCTCTTGTTGGGAGCTTTGAAAGGGCAACGATTGTGTCCATATCAATTACGGCACCGTCAAGATAAGCTGACTTAACCTTAAAGTTGTCATGATCCTTAGCATAGTTGCAAAGGATTCTTGCAGCAGCAGCGTACTCGCTGTCGCTTGTAGCAATAGCTGTTGTACCCTCGAGAACAGGCTTAATGTCATCAAGACCTGCTTCCTCGCAAGCACGGGAAAGAAGTGTGTTCTTTACTACTGTGTACTTAACATCGTTCTCACGAAGCTCTTTTCTGAGCTTTGTATCGTCCTCTGTGTTAATACCTTCGTAGCTGACAACCACACCTGTGATTGAGCTTTTGAGTCTTTCTGAAAGCTCTGCAACAATTGCTTTCTTCTGCTCTAAAACACTTTGACTTGGCAAGATAAATTCACCTCCAAAATATTTGTAACGCAGTTCATAAAAAACAGCCGTCCGTTTTACCTCGGACGGCTGCAAAAACACAAAACAATGTAATTTGCATCTTCCTCGGCAGGCAGGAAAAACCTTTACGCTTACGCACCTGCTGTCTTTAGAACAGCGAATTTTATATATTCACACTATTGTGTAAATAACTGGAATTAAGCACCAAACTTAGCAGGGTTGATGCGAACGCTCGGACCCATTGTTGAAGTAATGGCAACTGAGCGGATGTACTGACCCTTAGCTGCAGCAGGCTTAGCCTTTACGATAGCGCCCATGAGAGTGTCAAGGTTTTCACCGAGCTTCTCAGCACCAAAGCTTGCCTTACCAATTGGGCAGTGAATGATGTTTGTTTTGTCAAGACGGTACTCAATCTTACCTGCCTTAGCTTCTTTAACAGCCTTGGCAATGTCAGGAGTTACAGTACCTGCCTTTGGGTTTGGCATAAGACCGCGGGGACCGAGGATTCTACCAAGACGACCTACAAGACCCATGCAATCGGGAGTTGTAATAAGAACATCAAAGTCCATCCAGTTCTCCTGCTGAATCTTCTGTGTCATATCCTCAGCACCGACAAAGTCAGCACCGGCTTCCTTGGCAAGCTCTTCGTTAGCGCCCTTACAAATTGCAAGAACTCTAACCTTTTTACCTGTACCGTTAGGAAGAACAACCGCACCTCTAACCTGCTGGTCAGCATGACGGCTGTCAACGCCGAGCTTTACATGAAGCTCAACTGTTTCGTCAAACTTAGCAACTGCAGTCTTGATAACTGTGTCAAGTGCCTCGTTTGTATCATATAATTTAGTTCTGTCAACGAGCTTAGCAGCGTCAACATATTTCTTACCGTGTTTCATCAGTCTTCCTCCATTGTTAGGTGGTCAATCGGAATTATCCTCCCACCCGGAAATAATTAGTCAACTACTGTAATACCCATGCTTCTTGCTGTACCGGAAATCATGCTGATAGCAGCATCAAGTGAACCTGCGTTGAGGTCAGGCATCTTCTGCTCTGCAATCTTTGTGATCTGCTCACGAGTGATCTGAGCTACCTTTGTCTTATTAGGTACGCCTGAACCGCTGTCGATACCGCAAGCCTTCTTAAGAAGAACCGCAGCAGGCGGAGTCTTTGTAATGAAAGTGAATGAACGGTCTGCATATACAGTAATTACTACCGGAATGATAAGACCGATATCATTCTTTGTACGCTCATTAAAATCCTTTGTGAACGCAACAATGTTTACACCGTGCTGACCGAGAGCCGGACCAACAGGTGGTGCCGGAGTAGCCTTTCCGGCGGGAATCTGCAGCTTAATTAAGCCTACAACCTTCTGAGCCATTGTGTTTGCACCTCCAAAATTCGTGGTAAATTGCGGGACGCCACTGTGTAGGGTCCCTCCCACAGGGAGCGTTACACTCCCAATAAAAAGCCAATCGGCTGATTATTATTTGATTAATCTTCTATCGGTTCAGCCTGAGCAAGCTCAAGTTCAACCGGAGTTTCTCGTCCGAACATAGAAACAACTACACGGACATAATCTTTGTCAGCATCAATTTCTTCAACAACACCGACAAAATCCTCTAGCGGACCGTCTATAATGCGAACTGAATCGCCGACAGAATAGTTAAGCTTAACGCTTCGTGTTTCAACACCCATTCTGTAAACTTCCGCATCTGTAAGTGGTACGGGCTTTGATCCGGGTCCCACAAATCCTGTACAGCCTCTGATGTTGCGCACAACATACCAGGTTTCGTCTGTATAGACCATCTTAACGAAAACATAGCCCGGAAACAGTTTGTTTTCAACCTCTTTGGTCTTATCGCCGACTGTTTCGGTTACGATTTCAACAGGAACTTTGACATCAATAATCATATCCTGAAGATTTCTGTTTTCGGCTGTGGTCATAAGATCTGTTGCAACCTTATTTTCATAACCCGAATAGGTATGAACAACATACCATCTTGCTTCTGATTCTGCCATAACAACTTTCTTCCTTTCGTGATTCAAGCAATGTCAGATACGAATCAGGCGGTTGTGTTCATAAAAAGACCAACGAGAGCGTACAAGCCCTGATCAAGGGCAAAGATGAATACGCCTACAATGGCTACCATAGCAATGACAATACCAAAATTCTTTGTTGTCTGCTTTGCTGTGGGCCATGTGATCTTTTTGATTTCACTCTTACAGGAGCCGAGGTACTTTGCGAGCCTTTTGAAAACATTAGGCTTTTTAGCAGTCTTTTTAGCAGCTGCTTTTGCATTTTCAGACTTTTTCTCAGCCATGATGTACCTCCGTTATTTTGTTTCCTTGTGAAGAGTGTGTTTTTTACAGAAACGGCAGTACTTGTTCATTTCAAGTCTGTCAGGACTGTTCTTCTTGTTCTTCATTGTGTTGTAATTACGCTGTTTGCACTCTGTGCAGGCCAATGTGATTTTTACTCTCATAACGGCACCTCCCGGTTTTTTCGGAATATTTTAGCCTCCCTCAATAGGGCACAAAAAAATAAGCCCCTTTCAGAGGTAAGGTTATTCTACCATATATAAAGGCTTTAGTCAAGCCTTTTTTGCAATTTATCCGCAGAAATTCTGTGTTTTCTGCGATATTCCGTAAAACCCGCCCGTCAAGACGGGATTTTACGGTGAATTTCAATTAAATTAATTCTTTGTAAGAGTGTTTGCCTTTGCCTTAACTTTCTTAACTTTTTCAGGCTTTACCGTCTTGCCCTTAAAAGCCCTTGCATTTAAAGCGGCAACCTTGAGTTCGTCGTTGAAATGCTCATAAAGTGCATTATACTCAGCGTCATCAAGTGAATTGAGCAAAACGATTGTGATGATTGCCCTTGTGTCAACATCACCGTTGTTGTACTGAACATTGAACACATTTGCAAACTTCTCGATTTCATTCTTATTTGCACGCTTAATATACATAGGAATCTTCGGAGCAATATGCTCTTTTGCGAATGTTGCGCCTCTGAACGGGAAGTAACAATCTTCCTCGTTTTTAATTTCCTCACGAAGCTCGGGGAAATATGTTACAAAACGCTTTGCGAGAAACTTCGGATCGGCGGTTCCGTCGTCATCCTTTTTCTTTTTCTGCTTAACCTGCTTTGCCCTTTTGATTGCAAGTGTACCCGAAACGCCTTCGATAAAGTCATTTGCGATACTGTCGGCGTCCTTCTGTGTGCCGACTGTTTCATCGTAAAGCCATGTTGCAAGTGTTTTCCATTCGTTGTCGGGACCTTCATCGGTCATTGTGCAGGAACGGAGCACCATCTGTTCCTTATCCTTATAATATACTACCGAATATGCAAGTGACGCACTTGTAAAAAGCGAAACAAGCTCGTTGTCGTTTTCGGCAACAACCTTCTGTTTTGTATAATTCTGTTTTACAAGTTCTTCTTCAACCTTGCCGACGATATAATCAAAAGCTTTTTTAAATTCCAACTTAATCTTCCTCTCGGATTAGTCTGTCAGAATTCATTATACAATCAAATAACAGATTTGTCAAAGGTTTTGACTTGCAAGACGCACATTATTGTGTTATTATTTAAGCTGTATATTAATGTAAAAGAAGGTTTTATTATGTCTTGTCAAGATGCTATCGGAGTTTTTGACTCCGGATTAGGCGGACTCAGCGCTGTAAAAGAGTTTTTGCATGTGCTGCCAAACGAGAAAATAATATACTTTGGAGATACGGGAAGAGTACCCTACGGCAACAGAAGCCGTGAAACAATTTCAAAGTATGCCCTTCAGGACGCAAATTTTCTGTTGAAACACAATGTCAAAACAGTTGTTGCAGCCTGCGGTACGGTAAGCTCGGTTGCAGGCGATATGCTTGAAGAAAAGCTTTCAGTTCCGTACACGGGTGTTGTAAACCCGACCGCATTCATTGCCGATCGAAAAACAAAGAATGGTAAAATCGGAATTATCGGCACTGCCGCAACCATTTCGAGCCACAGCTACAAGCTCCGTCTTGAAAAGCTTAATCCGAAATACAAGGTTTATGAGCAGGCGTGTCCGCTTTTTGTTCCGCTTGTTGAAAACGGTTTCATCTGTCGTGACGATCAGATTGTACGGCTTGTCATCAGAAGATATCTTTCCGAACTCAAGGAAACAGGCGTTGACACCCTCATTCTCGGTTGCACTCACTATCCGCTTTTGCGTGATGCAATTGCTGACTTTATGGGTGACGGAGTTACTCTTGTTGATTCGGGATATGAAACTGCAATCTATTGCTCAAAAATTCTCAGAGAAAACAATCTGCTCAACACAGACGGTGTGCATCAGACCCCTGAATTTTATGTAAGCGACACTCCCGACGGATTTAAAAGCGTTGCAGGACTGTTTCTCGGCAGAAATATGGAGCATACTGTTACACAAATTGACATTGAGCAGTATTAACGAGGGAAGATATGACAGATAAGGAAAAGAAAAAATGCAAATATATGATTTCCATTCTGGGCGAACAGATTCTTGACGATGAAAGCGACAGAATTGAGGTTCTCACAGAGGGAAATTTTCTGATGAAAAAAGACCATTGTTACATAGGCTACAAAGAATATGACGAGGATGCACCGCAGAGCTTTTACGACAATCTCATAAAAGTTCAGGACAATACGGTGACAATTACACGCAAAGGTCCCATGCGTTCACAGCTTATGCTTGAAAAAGGCAGACGGCATCAATGCCTGTATCAGACGCCTGCAGGCGACCTTATGATAGGAGTTTTCACAAAAACAATGAACAACTCCCTCACAAAAAACGGCGGAACGCTTGAGGTCAGTTACACGCTTGATTTCAACAATGACCTTGTGAGCGAAAACAAGTTTAAAATTACGGTTGAAGAAAAAGAAAAGTTTGAAAATGAGGTAGATTGATATGGATACATACGCACTTGCTGTACAACAGCTAAAAAAAGCAATTGAAAACGCTATTGAAAAGGCAATATCAAACGGTGAACTTCCGCAGGCGGAGACCGCTCCGTTCATCATTGAAACACCCGCAGACAGAAGCCACGGCGACTTTGCAACAAATGCGGCAATGGCAGGCGCAAAGGCATTCCGTATGCCGCCTTTCAAAATTGCACAGGCTATCACATCAAACCTTGACCTTGAGGGTACAATGTTTGACCGCTTTGAAACAGCAGGTCCGGGATTCATCAACTTCTTCCTCGGCACTGAATTTTATTCGGCTGTAATCAGAGAAATCCTTGCCAATCCCGAGGCATACGGCAGAAGTGAATACGGCAGAGATGAAAAGGTTATGGTTGAGTTTGTATCAGCCAACCCGACAGGTCCTATGCACATGGGTAACGCAAGAGGCGGCGCTCTCGGTGACTGTCTTGCCGCTGTTCTTGACAAAGCGGGTTACAACGCATGGCGTGAATTTTATGTAAACGATGCCGGCAATCAGATTGAAAAGTTCGGCTGTTCACTTGAAGCAAGATATCTTCAGATTTTCAAGGGCGATGAGATAGAGTTTCCCGAGGACGGCTATCAGGGCGAGGACATCAAAGACCTTGCAAAAGAATATGCCGACCTAAACGGCGACAGCCTTGTTAATGTAAGCGCAGAAGAACGCAAAAAGGCTCTTGTTGACTATGCACTTCCAAAGAACATCAAGAAGATGCAGGCTGATATGGAAAAATACAAGATTTTCTATGACAAGTGGTTCTTTGAAAGCGAGCTTCACAAGAGCGGTGCCGTTAAGGCTGTTGTTGACCTTCTCACGAAAAAAGGACTTACCTACGAAAAAGAGGGTGCCGTTTGGTACAAGAACAAAGAGGTACTCACACAGAAGCTTCTCAAAGAAGGCAAGTCACAGAAATACATTGACAACCTTGAATTAAAGGACGATGTTCTCATTCGTCAGAACGGCAACCCGACATATTTTACAGCCGACATCGCATACCACAAGAACAAATTTGACCGTGGATTCACAACTCTTATTGATGTTTGGGGTGCAGACCATCACGGTCATGTTATGAGAATGAAAGGCGCAATGGACGCTATCGGTTATGACGGTGACAAGCTCAATGTTGTTCTTATGCAGCTTGTTAAGCTTGTTAAAGACGGTGAGCTTGTAAGAATGAGCAAGCGTACCGGCAAGGCTATTCAGCTTGGCGATTTGCTTGACGAAGTGCCTGTTGACAGCGCAAGATTTCTCTTTAACACCAAAGAGGCTAACACACAGATGGACTTTGACCTTGACCTTGCAGTAAGTCAGGACAATCAGAACCCTGTTTATTATGTTCAATACGCACACGCAAGAATTTGCAGTATCTTCAAGTCACTTGCAAAAGAGGGCATTTCTCCGAGAGAATGTACAGACGCAGAGCTTGCACTCCTCACAGCTCCCGAAGAAAAGGAACTCATCAATCATCTTGCGTCATACACCAACGAAATCATCAGTGCGGCAAAGGATTACGATCCGACCAAGGTTACACGCTATGTAACACAGCTTGCAACACTTTTCCACAAATTCTACAACGCTTGCCGTGTTAAGGGCGAAGAAGAAGGTCTTATGCAGGCAAGACTTGCACTTTGCAACTGCGTAAGAGCCGTTATCAAAAATGTTCTTACAATGTTCAACATCTCTTGTCCCGAAAGCATGTAAGCAGCGTGTCGCTGCACCCTGTTCGTGCAGATAGTTTTATTAATACGAAGCTTATATTTCCCGAGCGGAAGTTTACAAATTGAAATTTAAAAATTGAAAATGTAAAATTGATGTCGGGAAGACAGTTTGCATAATGCAAAACAATGTCTTCCCGACTGATTTTTATTTATATCCAATTGTCATGCCTTATGGGGGTTAAGCCCTATTAATAATACATAAAATTCAAGGCATAATAAAGTCCCGAAGTACACACAATACCTCGGGACTTTATTATTATTACTGTGATTATGATTTAAAATCATTCAGTAACAAATTGCTGACCGACTTTTCCGCAACCATCAAGACCTATAATATACTTTTGAATTGAAGTCGCATCCATAACAGAAATAGCACCGTCACTGTCAACATCTGCAACTAACTTACTGTCTGCTGTAAGTTCTTCAAGACCGACAATGTACTTCTGAATATCGGTAGCATCGATTACGGTAATATCACCGTCAAAGTTCACATCACCGTAAACAAGAGTATTTTTTGTTTCATCCTCAACCGCAAAAGCGCTGAATACGCTTACTGCCATAAGAACAAACAATGTCGCAATACTAATAAGTTTTTTTGCCATACCAAAATCTCTCCTTAGAACAGTGCATTTTCAACCAATAATACACCGAAATTGAATTTGATAATCAACATTATATAAACATCGAACGAGAAAACAAGAATATACTTTTACTTCTCTTTGTCGTTTATAACCGTTCGGTTATCTTATAAAGTATATTATCACAAAGACTACTGTTCTGTCAATAGCAAATAAACAAAAAGATGATAAATTGTTTTATTATAAACAAATATGAGAATTGTATGAAGATAACAATTTAACAAATAACGAATAACAACAATGTGTTTTTATTACATTAATATCTTCTATACATACAATAAGGTTCACATCACACTAATTTATGCATCACAAACGCAATAGCAATACTGAATTTTGCCACTGTTATAACCATTTAGTTATCATACGAAAATTTCGTTGCAAAGAATGTTATTCTGTCAGTATAAATAAATAAATAAAAAGGGTGATACAATGCCTTATTATAAAAGGATAAGGGAGTTGCGTGAGGATCACGATATGACGCAGAATGATGTTGCAAAATATCTCGGCATGAAACAGCCGCAGTACTTTAGGTATGAAAACGGAAACCGTGACGTGCCGACCGAGGTGCTTATTTCTCTTGCAAAATTGTACAAAGTTTCAACCGACTACATCCTTGAGTTGAAACACGATACAAATTAGTTTTTCTTTGCATATAATTTAAAATTCTGCAAAAAATAAAACCACCTCACAGAAAGGTGGTTTTTATTATGAGTTTTTACGATGTTAATCATAACGAGGGACAGCACGAAAAATATCCGATTGAGTTGCCCTCACGGAACAGCAAAAAGGAGATTTCCCCTATTGTTGATGTTACGGAACACGAGGTTTATCCGCTTGAGTTTGCAAACTGTCACAGGACAAAGCCTCATTTTGACACAAACGGTGACATCACCGAGATTGTGACTACCGAAACAGAAGCTGAAACGGAAGAGCGAACCACTCACGAACAGCATAAGTAGGGACATACAAAAGTCTTGTGTCGGAGCTTACTGCTCCGACATTTCCTTTTATGCCGAGTTGCGAACAGATTATCCTCGCTCTGAGCTGATGAAAACCGTCCGTCACAATCGTAATATCGGTATTAAGGTTGTTGTCCTCAATTATTTTCATTGAATTTCTTATATTCTCGGTTGTGTTGGTTGACTTGTCCTCCATATAAAGCCTTGATGAGTCAACACCCGAGTCCGTCAGCACATTGTACATACATTGTGCCTCACTCATAATCTCGTCACTTCCCTGTCCTCCGCTGAGAACGGCATTTGCGTTCGGAGAATCGTCAAGATATGATTTTGTGGCATCAATTCTGCCACGCAAAATTACCGACGGTCCCCACGGCTTAACCTGAGCACCGAGGACAATTGCAGTTGAGTTTTCGGGCGGAGCCTGACAGGTTGCCCATACCATTGCAGAGGTGACAATCGCACCGTAAACGGCAAAAGCGATAAAGCCGATATTCACTACACGAAAAACTATTTTAGTAAACAAATGCTTAAAGCAAAATGCCTTTATTGCTCCGTGAACGGGCGGAATTAACACGCACAAGAGCCATAGGCACAAAATAGTTCCTGCAATATTGCCCGGGTTGATAATTCCGTGAGTCATAGGGATTACGAAAAATCCGAGAAATACAACTGCCACGGCAATGCCGATTATGCGTAAAATTAACATCACCATTTTCAAAATATCACCCGACCTGTTAAATTTCTTTCATCTTGTCAAACTCATTGTACATATTTTCAAGTGTTGACAAGCGGTCAATAAACGGAGTGTCAACAGCACCCTCAAAGCACGATTCTTTCTTGCTTTTGAGAACCTCCATTGCAGATTTGTCGGGATTGTTGATTGTTCCGGCACCTGCAACACAACCGCCCGGGCAAGCCATACCCTCAAGCAGATAGCCGTTGTACTTGCCGGCCTTTGCCATACGCAAAAGCTTTACGCACTCGTCAAGTCCCTGTGCATTGGCAACCTTGACCTCTCTTTCGGGATCAAGCTTGTGGATTGCATTGACAACAGCCTTTGCAACACCGCCGCTTACGGCAAAGCCTCTGCCGTCTGCGCTTGAGAACGAAAGCGGTTTTTCGTCAACCTCAACAGCGTTAAAATCAACCTCTTTTGCGGCAAACATTCCTGCAACTTCTTCAAAAGTCAGCACAAAGTCGATATCACTTCGGATACTTCTGCGGCTTGCCTCAAGCTTTTTAGCGGCACATGGTCCGATAAACACAACCCTGCAATCGGGATAATGCTGTTTTGTAAGTCTGCCAGTGAGAACCATAGGAGTGAGTGCCATTGAAATGTACGGAGCAATGTCGGGGAAAGTTTTCTTCGCCATAACGCTCCATGCCGGGCAACAGGAAGTCGCCATGAACGGCTGTTTTTCGGGAACCTCTTCCATAAAATCCTTTGCTTCTTCAACCGTACAAAGGTCGGCACCGACCGCAACCTCTACAACATCGGTAAAGCCGAGAGACTTAAAGGCATTTCTGATTTTATTTGACGGAAGTCCCTTGAACTGACCTGCAATTGCAGGTGCAACGGCGGCATAAACAGGTGTGCCGCTGTTGATTGCCATAATAGTCTGGAAAATCTGACTTTTGTCAACAATTGCGCTGAACGGACAGCTTACAAGGCACATTCCGCATGAAACGCACTTGTTATAGTCAATATCTGCTCTGCCATGTTCATCGCTGTGAATAGCTTTCATACCGCATGCGGCGGCACACGGACGCTCCTGCTTTATGATTGCATTGTACGGACACGCACCCTGACATTTTCCGCATTTGATGCACTTTTCATCGTCAATATGCGATTTTCCGTGTACAATCGAGATTGCTCCCTTCGGGCAAACCTCTGTACACGGGTGTTCAAGACAGCCCTGACAGCCGTCTGTCACAACCACTCTTTTTTCGGCACACTTATGACAGGCGAATTTTATTATATTGATTAACGGCGGATCGTAAACCTTTTCGTCAATCATACTTTCTTCAACACCTGTTGAGATAGGCGCTTGTTTTGAAACGGGCAAAAGCGGAAGTCCCATTGCAAGGCGAAGTCTTTCGCCGACAATGGCTCTTTCGAGAAATATACTTTCACGGTATGTTGAAATTTCACCCGGGATAATTTCATACGGAAGATTTTCAAATTTTGAATAATCTCCGCCCTCGTATGCAAACCTTGCAACCTCGGTGAAAATTTGATTACGGATTTTTGTCTTTGACGAATACAGTCCTCTCAAGGCACTCATCCTTTCACTGTGTGTATTTTATTTTCTATTCAATCATTCACTAAATTCAAATTGCAGCAACGCTCTGCCTTGCTTGCAATCTTGTACATAGGAGCGTTAGCTCCTCAGAGGTTCAATGGAACATTGAATCTCTGAATTGCAACATAATGTTGCAATTCGTACTTAGATTATACACTACACTATCCTTGTTTTCAACAGATACAGGCTTATTTTGCAAAAATTTTGCGATATTATTTACATAATATCAAACTTTATTCCGAGCGATTTTGTCACATTTATTGACTTTAAGTGAATATTGTTATAAAATGGTGTCATACTATCAAAAATTACGAGGTACAAACCTATGAAATGTCCTAATTGCGGTTTTGAAACCGAGTCTGCGTTTTGTCAGATGTGCGGAACGAAAATTTCCGAAGCTTTACATACACAGAATATTGAAACAACCGAAACAGAGTACACCTCGCCTTTGCCGCAGACAGGCTTTGAACAGGCGGAGAGCTTTGCACCGCAGATTCAAAATGAAATGCCCGAACTTGTAATAAATCAGCCACCCATTCCCTACATTCCGCCGGCGGAACAGCCGATTGATAAAAAGAAAGCTTTTAAAATCGTGAAAATTGTTGCCGCCTGTGTGATTGGTGCGGTCATTATTGCAGGCATTGCAATCAATGTAACTGCGGCGGTATCGGGCAACAGCAAGTCAATTTTCGGCAACAATTCCATTAGTGACTGGGTGAATCGCCCTGAAATGTACAGCGGGGATTATTAGTTTCAATTGCACAATTGCACAATAATTGCCTTTTATCAACATTTTATAATATAGTAAAGTAAAATAATGTGCTAACTTAGTCATTTATTGACACCTCACTTGATTTATGGTATAATTTCACTAATAAACTTTTGAGGTGAATAAAAAATGAAAAAATTCTTTTCTGTAGTGCTTGTTTCTGCAATGGTTGTTTTGACTGCGTTTACAGGTTGTTCGGAAAATGACACATCTAACGGCAGTTCACAAACAACAAGCAAATCATCGGATGTTCAATCATCTGCTGTTGCGGATAAAGCTGATTTTGATTCTGAAGAAGTAGAGAAAAATATTAAAATCACGCCATATATATATGATGATGTCTCAACACATTACTTTGTTGCTGTGTTGAAAAACAATTCAAATCAAGCTTGTACACTCACTATACATTTAGAGTTAATTGACAAAGACGATGATGTCATAGATACCGAAACTGAAACAATTAACGCTTTCGCACCCGGAACAGAGGTTGCAGTAAAGTTTAATCATGATAAAGATGATGAAGAGTTTGCCAGGTACGAATATACACTTTTACCCAAAGAACTTACCGACTATCAGTGTGTAACACAGGATCTTGATTGTAAAGTATCGACTGACACAGATAAAGCTACCATTTCTGTAACAAACACAGGCAACCTTGTTGCAAAATATGTTCGATACACAGCCTTGTTCTTCCAAGGTGATGAATTAGTTTATGCCGACAACGATTATGTTGTGGACAGTGACAACGAAATAAAAGCAGGTCAAACAGAAAAAGCAGAATCTTCATGTAATAAAAAATTTGATTCCGTAAAAGTATATCTTAACGGTTCGGCTTACTGATATAATCAGTAATTAAAATTTCATAAAAATAAAACGGTAGGAAAGGCATTGCAGTTTTGCAAATTGTCTTTCCTACCGTTTTTATGTTTAGGTTTAAAATAAATTATTCGGGTCTGCCGATTTTGCGGAAACGCTCATAGCGTGCATTCAAAAGCTCTTCGTCATCCAGGGCAAGATTCTTTTCAAATGTTCTTTTGATGAGCATTTTAAGGCTTTCAAACATAGCATGATCTCCGGCCTTTGGCTGACGGATGATTCTCTCGATTACACCGAGGTCAAACAAATCCTGTGCGGTAAGCCTGAGAGCCTCTGCCGCATCAGCCGCCTTTGAGCTGTCTTTCCAGAGAATTGACGCACAACCCTCGGGAGAAATTACCGAATAAACGGAATTTTCAAGCATCCATACTTCATCGGAAACTGCAAGTGCAAGCGCACCGCCGCTGCCGCCCTCACCGATAAGAACGGTAAGTACGGGAGTTTTGAGAGTCATCATTTCCATGAGGTTTTCGGCAATAGCCTGTCCCTGACCTCTTTCCTCCGCACCGATTCCGGGGTATGCACCGCTTGTATCAACAAGGCAAAGAACAGGTCTTCTGAACTTTTCAGCCTGTTTCATAAGTCTTAAAGCCTTGCGGTAGCCCTCGGGATGAGCCTGACCGAAGTTGCGTTCAACACGCTCTTTTGTATTTCTGCCCTTTTCAATTCCGATTACAGTAACAGGAGTGTCAAAGAGCATTGCGAGTCCTGCAACAACTGCTTTATCGTCGGCATATCTGCGGTCACCGTGAAGCTCAATGAAGCTGTCACCGAACATATGGGCAATATAGTCAACCGAGGTCAGCTTGTTAGCATCTCTCGCCGCCATAACCTTTTCGTAAGCTGTCATTTTTAAGCCTCCTCACCGCTGTAACCGTGCAATTTAAGCAGTTTTACAAGTGTAGATTTCAAGTTATTTCTGCTGACAACCGAATCGATAAAGCCCTTCTGAAGAACAAATTCCGAGGTTTGGAAGTCCTTGGGGAGCTTTTGACGGATTGTCTGCTCGATTACTCTCGGACCTGCAAAGGCAACAAGGCAATCGGGCTCGGCAAGAATAATGTCGCCCTCCATTGCAAACGATGCCGTAACACCGCCTGTTGTCGGGTCTGTAAGCACCGTGATGTAGAGATTGCCTGCGTCACTGTGTCTTTTTACCGCACCCGAAGTTTTTGCCATTTGCATAAGCGAGAGGATACCCTCCTGCATTCTTGCACCGCCTGCGGCAGTACAAACAACAATCGGCATTGCATTTTCGGTTGCATATTCAAACGCACGGGTGATTTTTTCGCCCGTGATTACGCCCATACTTCCCATCATAAAGGTCGGATCCATAACGCAGAGTACGGTATCAATGCCGTTCATTTTACACTCGCCGCAGATAACAGACTCCTTAGCACCTGTTTTTCTCGCCTTTTCAAGCTTTTCGTCATATCCCGGAAAATCAAGAATATTATGGCTTGAAAGGTCTGCGTCAAACTCAACAAAGGTATCCTTGTCGGCAAGCATTTCAACTCTGTCTCGTCCGTTCATTCTGAAATGGTGGTTGCACTTTGTGCAGACATGAAGATTTTCCTCCATATCCGTCGTAAGGAGCATAGTGTTGCATTTGGGGCATTTTATCCACATTTCTTCGGGAACGAAGGGTACATTTTTGCTCTCGCCCTCATCGGACTCAAGCTCATTCTTCGGTTTTCTGAAAGCAAACAAATCCATATCTTTTACTTCTTCCTGTCGGCGTGTTTCTCTTCAAACTCTGCCATAAAATCTGTTGTATATTCACCGCTCACAAACTGTTCGTCCGAGAGAATCTCGGCAAGAAGGTCACGGTTAATGTCAATTCCGTCAATGGTAAGCTCGGAAAGAGCCATTTTCATCTTTCTGATCGCCTCGGCACGGCTTCTTGCCTGAACAATCAGCTTGCCGATCATCGAATCATAGTACGGAGGAACAAAATAGTCCTGATAAATCGCCGTATCAAATCTTACAAATGCACCGCCCGGGGTGTGAAGTCTTGTAATTCTTCCGCAGCTCGGTCTGAATCCCTTTTCCGGATTTTCGGCATTGATTCGACATTCAATTACATTGCCGTGTGTGAAGATGCTGTCCTGAGTGCGGGAAAGCTTTGCACCTGCGGCAATTCTTATCTGCCACTGAACAATATCAAGTCCTGTTACCATTTCCGTAACACCGTGTTCAACCTGCAGACGGGTGTTCATTTCCATAAAGTAGAAGTTGTTGTCCATATCAAGCAAAAATTCAACTGTGCCTGCATTGACATAGTTGACTGCCTTTGCCGCCTTAACAGCCGCAATCATCATCTCTTTACGGGTTTTCTCGTCAAGAGCGGGGCTTGGACTTTCTTCAATCATCTTCTGGTTCTTTCTCTGAACAGAGCATTCACGCTCACCAAGACAAATGATATTGCCGTATTTATCACACAAGAGCTGCATTTCAATGTGTTTTACAGGGTGAATGAATTTTTCTATGTAGCAGGCACCGTCACCGAATGCTGACTGTGCCTCGCTTGAAGCTGACAAAAATGCCTCTTCAAACTGCTCAATTGAATCAACACGGCGAATACCCTTTCCGCCGCCGCCCGAACGAGCCTTGATGAGAAGCGGAAAACCGATTTTTTCAGCTTCCTCTTTTGCCTGTTCAACGCTTTCAACAATATCGCAGCCGGGGGTTACGGGAACACCTGCGGCACGCATAGTCTTTCTTGCGTTGTCCTTGTCACCCAAAAGCTTTATCATATCGGATGAAGGACCGATGAAGTTGATGTTGCACTGTTCACAGAGCGAAACAAACTTGGCATTTTCGGACAAAAGTCCGTAGCCGGGATGAATAGCCTGAGCACCGCTTTCAACGGCAACGGTGAGAATCGCAGGCATATTGAGGTAGCTGTCGGCAACACGGCTACCGCCTACGCAGTAGCTTTCATCGGCAAGCTGAACATGCAAAGAATCTTTATCCGCCTCGGAATAAATTGCAACAGTGCTGATGCCCATTTCACGGCACGCACGGATAATTCTTACTGCAATTTCGCCACGGTTGGCAATCAGAATTTTTGAGAACATTTTTTCACTTCCAGTTATTTATCGCATTACGGCTGTCTGCACCCAAAACGGCACAGACAGCCTTTAAAATCACTTATTTTCAACAAGTGCAAACGAAAGCTCGGCACTTACACAGAGCTTGCCGTCAACATAACCCTTTGCGTCAATAAAGTAGAATGCACCTCTGCTCTTTGTGAGTGTGCAGACACTTTCAAGAGTGTCGCCCGGTTTCACGGGATTTCTGAACTTAACATTGTTCATCTTTGTAAAGTAAGGTGTGCAGTTCTTAACCTTGTCTGCAAGAAGGCAACAGCTTGCCTGTCCCATCATTTCGCAGAGAATAACACCCGGAACAACGGGGTTACCGGGGAAATGTCCCTGTAAAAAGAACTCGTCACCTTTGATTGTATATCTGCCCTTTGCCGTGTTTTCGTCAACGCTTTCAGCCTCTTCAACAAGAAGCATATTGTCACGGTGCGGCAAAATCTTTTTAATTTCTTCCTGATTCATACTGTCCTCCGATTATTTAACCTTGAATAACGGCTGACCGTATTCAACAAGATCTCCGTCCTTAACAAGTACTTCAACGATTTCATAGTCGTCCTCAGCCTGAATTTCGTTCATACACTTCATAGCCTCGATAATGCAAACGGTTGAGCCCTTGCTTACTTTCTTTCCGACAGGAGCAAAAGGAGCCTTGCCCGGTGCCGATGCGGCATAGAATACGCCGACAATCGGAGCGTTTACAGTCTTGGCGTCTTCCTCGGGAGCGGCAGACTGAGCCGCAGGAGCCTGTGGCTGAACAGGCGCAGGAGCAGGAACATCTGTTGCAGTCGGCTGATATGCACCGATTGGAGATGCATTAAAAATCTGCTGTGCCGGATGTTCTTTTTCAAGATGAATCTTTGTACCGTCCTCTTTTTCAATTTCAAGAACGCTCAAAGAAGAATTTTCAAGAAGGGAAATATATTCCTTGATTTCTTCAATTTTATTCATAGTAATTCCCTCGCTTAATATTTTTTAAATACAAGACAAGCGTCATGTCCGCCAAAGCCGAGGTTGGTTGAAGCGGCAACATTCACATCACGCTTAACTGCTTTGTTAGGTGTATAGTTAAGATCAAGACCTTCATCGGGTTCGTCAAGGTTGATTGTCGGCGGAATAACACCGTCATTGAGAGCCATAACAGAAGCGATAGCCTCAACTGCGCCTGTTGCACCGAGAAGATGACCTGTCATTGATTTTGTTGAGCTGATATTTGCATCATAAGCCTTTTCACCGAGAGCCGTCTTAATAGCCATTGTTTCGGTAAGGTCGTTAAGATGTGTGCTTGTGCCGTGAGCATTGATGTAAAGCTGTGCGTCATCGGCAACATTTGCCTCCTCAAAAGCAATCTTAATTGCTCTTGCAAGCCCTGCACCGTTAGGATCGGGAGCTGTAACATGATGTGCGTCACAAGTATTGCCGTAGCCTGAAAGCTCTGCATAAATCTTAGCACCTCTTGCAACTGCGTGCTCATACTCTTCAAGAACGAGCATACCTGCGCCCTCGCCCATGATGAAACCGTCACGATTCTTGTCGAACGGACGGGATGCGTGCTTTGGATCATCGTTTGTTGAAAGAGCTTTCATATTCTGGAAACCTGCAATTGTGAGAGGAGCAACAACCGCCTCTGCACCGCCTGCGATGATAGCGTCAGCGTAGCCGTCCTTAATGCAGTGGAAAGCCTCACCGATTGAGTTTGTACCTGTTGCACAGGCACTCATAACCGAAAGAGACACACCTTTTGCGTTAAAACGGATTGCAACATTGCCTGTTGCGATATTACCGATCATCATCGGAATGAAGAAAGGAGAAACCTTTCTCGGGCCTCCGTTTTCCATGCCCACTGTATTCTTAACAAAGGTCTGCAAACCGCCGATACCTGCACCGATATAAACACCGAAACGGTTCTCGTCAATCTTGCCTATGATACCGCTGTCGTCAACTGCCTGCTGTGCCGCTGCAATTGCGTACTGTGTATATGGATCAAGCTTTCTTACTTCTTTTTTCTCAATATACTGTGTGGGATCAAAATTTTTGACTGTACCTGCGATGTGAACCTTGAGGTCACTTGTATCGAAAGCTGTGATTGTTTCGATACCGCAAACGCCGTCAACCATATTTTTCCACATTGTAGGCACATCGTTACCAATCGGTGAAATTGCGCCCATACCTGTTACAACTACTCTTCTGCTCATTATATCCTCCAAATCAATTACATTGCAAGTCCGCCGTCAACTCTGATAACCTCGCCTGTTACATAAGCGGCATCGTCAGAGCAGAGGAAAGCTACTACATCTGCAACATCATCGGGAGTACCGATACGCTTTGCAGGAATCTGTGCTTTCATTGCGTCCTTTACCTTATCGGGAAGTACACTTGTCATATCTGTTGCAATGTAACCCGGAGCAACTGCATTGGCTGTAACACCTCTGCCGGCAAGCTCCTTTGCAACCGACTTTGTAAGACCGATAATACCGGCCTTTGACGCAGAATAGTTAGCCTGACCTGCGTTGCCGGTAAGACCGACAATTGACGCTGTGCTGCAGATTCTGCCGTAACGCTTTTTCATAAAGTGCTTGTATGTATGCTTAATCATGTTGAATGTACCCTTGAGGTTTACATTGATTACAGCGTCAAAATCTTTTTCGTCCATATTTAAAACGAGCTTATCTCTTGTGATACCTGCGTTGTTTACAAGAATTTCGATACTGCCGAACTCCTCGATAACCTTATCGACAACCTTCTTTGACTCTTCAAAGTTTGAAACATCACAGAAATACTGCTCAACCTTTGTGCCGTACTGCGAAAGCTCTTCCTTAGCCTTAATGCCCTCGTTTTCGTCACCTACATAGAGAATTGCGATGTTAGCACCCTCTTTTGCAAGCTTTGTTGCGATTGCAAGGCCGATACCTCTTGAGCCGCCTGTTACTACGGCTGTTTTATTTTCAAATCTCATTATATTATACCTCCGAACAGTATCAAAGTTCAAGTGCGTCAATATCAGCCGCAGTTTCAACCTTGAATGCCTTTACATCTCCGTTGATTCTCTTTACAAGGCCTGTGAGAGTTTTGCCCACACCAACCTCAATAAAGGTATCAACGCCGTCATTAATCATATTTTCAACAATAGTCTGCCATTTTACGGGATTCTCAACCTGTGCCTTTACAAGCGTTTTGAAATCGCCCGAATACGGCTGAGCCGTGTAATCGGAATAAATCTGAACCTTTGGCTGAGCAAAGTCAACATTTTCCATATACTTTCCGAGTCCCTCTGCGGCATCAGCCATAAAGGGAGAATGGAACGCACCGCTTACTGCAAGAAGTTTTGCCCTTCCGCCCTCTGCTTTAACTGCCTCGCAGAAAGCGTCGGCATTTTCACTTGTTGTTGCAACAACAGTCTGAGCCGGTGAGTTGTAGTTTACGGGATATGTTTTGTCAAACCTTGAGCAGATTTCTTCAACCTTTTCGGGAGTAAGCTTTAACACGGCAGCCATTGCACCCGGATTTTCCGTTGCGGCTTTGTCCATAAGCTCGCCTCTTTTGCAAACGAGTCTGAAAGCCTCTTCATCGGAAAGGATTCCCGAAAAAGCAAGTGCAGAAATCTCACCGAGTGAAAAGCCTGCTACGCAGTCGGGGGTGATACCCTTTTCAACAAGAGCTCTTGCGGCCGCAAGGTCGGCAGTAAAAATACACGGCTGTGTATTTACTGTCTTTGAAAGCTCCTCCATTGTACCCTCAAAGCACTGCTTTGAAGTGTTTTCTCTTATAGAATCAGCCATTTCGTAAACAGCCTTTGCGGCAGGCGAATTATCGTAAAGATCCTTGCCCATACCGCTGTACTGTGCGCCCTGACCTGAAAAAATAAATGCTATTTTACCCATTTTGTTGCTCCGTTCAATACTTCTTCTGCCTGTGAGAACATCTCTTCAATCATTTCTCTTGCCGGCTGTTCCTTTTTAACCATACTTGCAACCTGTCCTGCAAGAACGGTACCCTGAGAAACATCGCCCTCTCTCACGGCTCTTCTGAGTCTGCCGAGTCCCATATTTTCAAGCTCCTCATCGGAAACATTAGCCGAATCGTACTCAGCCTTTGTATATTCACGGGTAAACGAGTTACGGATTGAACGAACAGGATGACCGAGTCTTTTACCTGTTACAACCGTGTCAATATCTCTTGCTTTGAGAATTTTGTTCTTATATTCCTGAGAGATAGTACATTCCTTTGCAACGAGAAATCTTGTGCCGACCTGAACGCCCTGAGCACCGAGCATAAATGCTGCGGCAATCTGTCTGCCGTCTGCAATACCGCCTGCGGCAATTACAGGTATATTTACTGCATCAACAACCTGAGGAACAAGAGCCATTGTTGTGAGATCACCGACATGACCGCCTGACTCGCCGCCCTCTGCGATAACGGCAAAAGCACCGTCTTTTTCCATTTTCCTTGCAAGCGCAACGCTCGGAACAACAGGAATAACCTTGATGCCTGCCTCAAGCCACTTTGCCATGTACTTGCCGGGGTTGCCTGCACCTGTTGTGATGACCTTGATGCCCTCTTCAACTACAACATCGCTTACTTCCTCTGCAAACGGACTCATAAGCATGATGTTTACGCCGAAAATTTTATCGGTCATTGTTTTGCACTTTCTGATTTCCTCACGGAGCTGTTCGCCGTTGGAATTCATAGCTGCAATAATGCCGAGACCGCCTGCGTTTGAAACACCTGAGGCAAGCGATGCATCAGCCACCCAAGCCATGCCTCCCTGAAAAATAGGGAACTCAAGACCGAGCGACTGATCAATGACAGTAGAAATCATATGTAATATCTCCTTTTCTGCATTTTTACTTGATTTTCAGAAACAGAAAATTTGCAAGATTTCATTATTTTGAAAAATTTACGGCAAATTCTGCACCTGATACCATACTTTATGGCATATCAGTCTGATTTTACTCCAAAAGCACAGAAAAGTCAATATAAAAGCACAGAAAAGTCAATATATATGAAGAATTATCTTACCATTAAGCCTTTAACTGCAATAGTCCTCAAGAGCCCTCATAAGGTTTTCTTTTCCCTTTATTTCAATTCCTTTTTCAAGGTAAAGTGCGTCGCCTTTCGGAAGATTTGATACTCTGCAGTCGGTTGTCAGATACGCTTTGTCCTCGCCTTTTTTGTACACTACAATGTACCCTTTTTCAGCTTTTATGATGTAGTCGCCTTCCGTTGTACCGTTATTCTGCGACGACGAATAATTGCTTGTTGCAGAGGTGTTTTCCGCAGAATTCACGGGAGCAAAAAGCGAACTTATCATCATACACGCAATCAGAATCACACCTGTTAATCCAACTATTTTTTTCATATTACAGCACTCTTTCCGTCAGTTTTTACTTTTATTTTTTCCCGAACCAACGGTTATATTCATCATTTTTATAAAATTCCAACCAAAAGACCGCCTTAATTCTGCATATTTTTTAAGAGAAATTTGCATTAATATATTTATTTTTTTCTTTTCAGGTGATATAATAATCAAATGAGTATTTCTGCTTGTAATTTTGAACATATATGTTATTATATAATTTATGTATTACAGCCGGCGCACTGCGTTTGTGCAAATCACTCAGACAAATTACAAACCGACGGTTGTTCGTTTAACCGTAAATTGTGAATTGATAAAGGAGATAATATGCGAAACAAGCGTGAAACTGACATCAGTCAGTATAAAAAGGATATTCAGCAAAATGAATTATCCAAAAAAGCTGACGGAGGTGTAAAAAGATTTTTCAGGGGTTTTGGCAAGTTCCTGATTACCGTTTGTTCGGTATGCCTGGTTGCTCTGCTTATTACGGGCATTTCACTTGCTGTCTACATTTTCACCATTGCGTCCGAGCCTACGGGCATCGACCTCAAGGCAAAGTCTATGAACCAGACAAGCCGAATATATATTCAGAATGAGGATACAAAGGAATTTAAAGAGTATCAGAAACTATACGATACCGAGAACAGAATCTGGGTTGACAATCAGGATATTCCTCAGGCAATGAAAGATGCGGTTGTCGCAATTGAGGACAAGCGTTTCTTTGACCACAACGGTGTTGACTGGGGCAGAACTCTTTCCGCCGTTGCAAATCTTGCAACCGGTTCGGACTCATACGGCGGTTCAACAATCACCCAACAGCTCATTAAGAACATTACAGATGACAACGAGGTTTCAATTACAAGAAAGCTTCGTGAAATCACAAAGGCACTAAAGCTTGAACAGGAATACACAAAGGATCAGATTCTTGAAGCCTATCTCAATGTTGTAAACTTCGGCAATAACTGTCAGGGTGTTGAATCTGCGGCTCAGCTTTACTTTGGCAAGAGCATAAAGGACTGTTCAATTGCGGAATGTGCGGCAATTGCGGGAATTACACAAAACCCGTCAAGATGGAATCCGCTTGTTTTCCCCGAAAACAACAAGGAGCGCCGTGAAATCGTTCTCAATGAAATGTATGATCAGAAAAAAATTTCTAAAGACGAATTTGATGCGGCTATGAAAGAAAGTGCCACAATGAAATTTGTCGGCTGGCAGGCGTCCGATGACGATGACGATGATGACGAGGCAGATGTTCAGAACTGGTATATTGATCAGGTCTTTCGTGATCTTCAAAAGGACATTGCAGAATATTACAACATAAGCGAATCTGCGGCATCTTCAAAGCTTTACACAGAGGGACTTAAAATCTACTGTGCAATGGATGAAAAGGCTCAGACCTACCTTGAAAATGCGGCACTCAATATTGATAAATCAAATGATTCCGACCTTCAGATTGCGTCAACAATTATGGGATATGACGGCAGAGTAATCGCAACAGTCGGTTCTTCAACAAAGAAAGAGGGCGCTCTCAGCTGGGACAGATCCTACAACTCCGTACTTCAGCCGGGTTCTTCAATCAAGCCTGTTGTTGTTTACCCTTATGCAATCGAATCAAAGAAGCTTTATTTCTCATCAATGGTTCTTGATGAACCGCTTGACAACTATCGTACAAATGAAAGCGGTCAGCTTGTTTCGGGTCCTAACAACGCATACGGCTACTACAACGGCAATATGAGTCTTCCCGATGCAATCGAGTGGTCATCAAACGCAACAGCCGCTCAGACCATGGAGCTTATCGGCGGTCCGAGCGTTGCATATCAGCAGGTTGTTACAAAAATGGGATTCCAGAATCTTACGGAACAGGATGCACAGAATACGGGTGCTCTTTCAATCGGCGGTATGAACGGCGGTGTTACAGTAAGAGAAATGGCGGCTGCTTACACATATCTCGGCAACGGCGGCCTTTACTACGAACCGTACACATACTACTATGTAACCGACTCAGAGGACAACATAATCATTGATAACCGTGACGCAGTTCCGAAACAGGCTTATTCAGCCGAAACAGCAGGAATCATGAACAGACTGCTTCACTACAATGTTACAAACAGTGCTCACACAAACGCACATTACGCTCAAATTTCAGGCTGGGACATTATCGGCAAAACAGGTACAACCGATGACGATAAGGATTCATGGTTCTGCGGATGTTCGCCATATGCCGTAATGGCTACATGGTGCGGTTTTGATAAGCCTGAAACCATTTCCTACAGTGGAAGAACAACGGCAACAAAATTCTTTGCAAATGTTATGGGCAAGTACCTTAAAGGCAAAGAAAACAAGGAATATAAGATATCCGATAACCTGATTGAGGCAACATATAATCCTACAACGGGACTTATTGTTTCAACAGATAATATTTCGGGACGATATGTGGGCTACTACACCGAGGACAATATGCCGAGTTCGGGAGGTGCATATTACAGCGGTAACTATGAATACGGCTCAGATGTTTCAGACTCCTCAAGCTACTACGACCCCAATTACGGCGGTGACAACAGCGGTAGCAATTACGGCGGCGACACAAGCAACAGCGGAGGAGATATTTCAGGCGGCGACACCTCCGGCGGAGGAGATAATTCAGGCGGAGAACCTTCAGGCGGAGGAGATAATTCAGGCGGAGAACCTTCAGGCGGAGGGGAATCCTCAGGCGGAGGCGAAAGCTCCGGAGGCGGTGAATCGTCAGGCGGCGGTGAGGAAGCTCCCCCTGCCGCAGAATAAAATAACAGGTTAAAACCAAAAACTCGAAAGGAAAGGTTTTTAGATATGGTTTCAATAGCAATTATGGGTCACGGTGTTGTAGGTTCGGGCGTTGCCGAAATCTTTACAACACACAAACAGAAGCTTTATGCAAGCATCGGTGAAGAGGTTTATGTCAAGAAGATTCTTGACCTTCGTGAATTTCCCGACAGCCCACTTGCAGACAGATTCACAAAAAACTTTGAAGATATCATCAACGACCTCGAAATAAGAGTTGTTGTTGAAGTTATGGGCGGTCTTAATCCTGCTTATGACTTTGTAAAGAGATGTCTTAAAGCAGGTAAGAGTGTTGTTACTTCAAACAAGGAGCTTGTTGCCGCTCACGGTGCAGAACTCCTTGAAATTTCAAAGGAAACAAACACAAACTTCCTCTTTGAAGCATCGGTAGGCGGCGGTATTCCGATTATCCGCCCGATGAGCCAGTGTCTTGTTGCAAACAATGTTGACGAGATTGCCGGTATTCTTAACGGTACAACAAACTTTATCCTTACAAAGATGATTGAAGACGGTATGCAGTTTGACGATGCGCTCAAGCTTGCTCAAGAGCTTGGCTTTGCCGAGAGAAATCCTGCCGCTGATATCGAAGGTCACGACGCTTGCCGTAAGATTTGTATTCTTGCATCTCTTGCATACGGAAAGCATGTTTATCCCGACTCTGTACATACAGAGGGCATTACAAAAATTACACTTGAAGATGTAAGATACGCTGAGGCTTTCCATTGCGTAATTAAACTTATCGGCAGTGTTAAGCGTCTTGCGGACGGCAAGATTGACATTATCGTTGCTCCTATGCTCGTTCCGAACAAGAGCCAGCTTGCTAACATTGACTATGAGTTCAACGGCATTATGGTAAGAGGCGACTGCACAGGCGATGTAGTATTCTACGGCAAGGGTGCAGGCAAGCTTCCTACAGCAAGCGCAGTTGTAGCCGATGTAATCGACTGCTGTAAGCACCTCAAGACAAGAAAGTTCCTTTACTGGGCAGACGGCAACGGCAAAAACATTCTTCCTTGGGAGGAGTCAAGCCGTGCCATGTATGTTCGTGCAAACGGCAGTAATGTTGCAGAAAAGGCAGAAAAATTATTCGGTGAGGTAACAGTAATCAATAAGGCTGACGCACCTGCCGACGAAAAAGCATTTGTTGTCAAGGCTATGCCGTACAACGAATTTGCCGAGAAGATTGCTCAGCTTGAGGCTGACGGTGTTTCGGTACTTTCAAGTATCCGTGTGGCTGATTTATAATTTTACAGAGGGAGTATTAAGTACATGAGTTTGATAGTTCAGAAATTTGGCGGCAGCTCTGTTGCCAATGCCGAAAGAGTAATGAATGTTGCATCAATCGTAACAGACACTTACGCAAAGGGCAATGATGTTGTAGTTGTTGTATCCGCTCAGGGCGACACAACAGACGATCTCATTGAAAAGGCAAACGAAATCAATCCAAAGGCTTCAAAAAGAGAAAAGGATATGCTTCTTGCCGCAGGCGAGCAGATTTCTATTTCACTTCTTGCAATGGCAATCGAAAAGCTCGGTTACCACGCTGTTTCTCTTCTTGGCTGGCAGGCAGGTTTCAATACCACTTCTGCTCACACAAGCGCAAGAATCAGAAAAGTTGAGCCTGACAGAATTAAGAAAGAGCTTGACAAGAAGAACATTGTAATCGTTGCAGGCTTCCAGGGCATTTCAAAATACGGCGATATTACAACACTCGGCAGAGGCGGTTCAGACACAAGTGCCGTAGCTATTGCGGCTGCAATGCACGCTGATCTCTGTCAGATTTTCACCGATGTTGAGGGTGTTTACACAGCTGATCCGAGAAAAGTTAAGAACGCTAAGAAGCTTCAGGAAATCTCTTATGACGAAATGCTTGAGCTTGCTACACTCGGTGCTCAGGTTCTTAACAACCGTTCGGTTGAAATGGCTAAAAAATATAATATCGAGCTTGAAGTGCTTTCAAGTATGACAAAGGCTTCGGGTACAATTGTAAAGGAGAAAACTAAAATGGAAAAAATGTTAATCAGCGGTGTTGCTAAAGATACAGATGTTGCAAGAATTTCTGTTATGGGTGTTCCGAATATCCCCGGTCTTGCTTTTAAGATGTTCTCAAAGCTTTCTGCTAAAGATATCAATGTTGACATTATTCTTCAGTCAATCGGTCATGACGGCAAGAAGGACATCAGCTTTACAGTTGCCAAGAACAGAGGCGAAGAGGCTGTTGCTCTTATGAAGGAATACACAGAGAACCTCGGTGCAGAGGAAATTCTCTATGACGATAAGGTAGCTAAGATTTCAATCGTCGGTGCAGGTATGGAAAGCCACGCAGGCGTTGCTACAAAGATGTTTGAGGCTCTTTATGACGCTCAGGTCAACATCCAGATGATCAGCACAAGCGAAATCAAAGTTTCGGTTCTTATTGATTCAGCAGACGCTGACAAGGCTGTAAGCGCTATCCACAGCAAGTTTTTTGATTAATAATTAATTTCGGTTAATACAAAAATCCCTGTCCACAATGGACAGGGATTTTTTCGTAGCGGCGAACCGGGTTCGCCGTTACTGCAAATAATAATAAATATGGTCGGGAACAATAAGATTTGCACTTAACAAAACTTTATTCCCGACCACAATTTTCAATTTTCCATTTTCAACTTTCAATTTTAAAAAATTTCCGTTCTGGCATGATATGTTTTTGTTATATCATACTTTCTTCACGAACGAAAAATGCTTAATGATAGTAATATCCTGAATTGGAAAATTCGTTGAAGATACTGATACCGCAAACTGCAAGTATAATTGAAACAACTACCACAAGCACAACTCCGATAAGAGCCAGGATAAGAGCGGCTCTTGCATAGTTTTTGAGTGACTTCTTTGTTGATGAGCTGAATGCCCAGACAAAGAGCATAATGAGGTTTACAATCGGCAGACAGGTTAAAAGCATAACGCCGATCCAACCGCCTATGCTTACAGGCTGAGTATCCGGAGTACCGTATGGCGGTGCAACGGGCGGTACAGGCTGTGAGTTGTATGTCTGCTGATACTGCGTGTTGTACTGCTGATTATAGCCGTTGTTGTAGCTCTGATATTGATTGCCGTACTTGCTTTGATTTGCGCCGTAATCATTGTTCGGTGAGTTTGTAAACTGCTGACCGTATGAAGTTTTGTTAGGCTGCGGTTGCTGATAATAAGCTTGATTTGGCTGACCGTACTGCTGAGAATACGGATTCTGCTGTGGCTGACTGTCGGCAGTCGGCTGTGCGTTATCAACCTCAGGCTGTGCAGTCTGCACATTCTCGTAATGGTTCTGCGTAGCATCTTCGGTTGAAGAATTTTCAACAGGCTGTGTTTCAGGCTCTGGAGTCTGCCCAACAGGTGTTCCGCAGTAAGTACAGAACATTGCTCCGTTGTCAATTTCGTGATTGCAATTTTTACATACCATATATAATCGCTCCTTGCATAATATTCTATAAATAGTATGCTATAATTTTACACTATTTGCCTTACAAAATCAACAACATTCCACGCAATAATTCAATAATATTACAAAAAGCGACAGTTTTACGGCTGTCGCTTTTTATTACACTCCCCTTTTCATAAGCTTGTGGGGAATTATTTTATTTTCTTTGAGTGACGCTTTTACATCTATAATACGCTGATTTGACGAGCCTCTGAACGCAAGGCTTATATCGTGAAGAGCCTCAACAAATTCACCGTCAACAAGCACATCAATCATTGAAAGCATTTCATCCGTACATTCACACCTTGCTCTGCTGTCGGAAAGAAGCTCCTTGTCAAACAAATAGCCCGAATAACACCAAATTGTTTTGTCGGAATATTTTTCTCTGACACGCTTTAAAAACGGCACTAAGGCTCTTTGATTTGAAGGTTCAAATGGTTCTCCGCCAAGCAATGACAAGCCGTCAATATATGACGGTTCAAGCTCTTTGAGAATTTTATCCTCAACCTCTTTTGTAAAAGGTTCGCCGTAATCAAAGCTCCATGTCTGCGGATTAAAGCAGTTTTTGCAATGATGCGTACAGCCGGATACAAAGAGCGATACTCTTACTCCCTCACCGTTTGCAATATCGCAGAGTTTAATTTCTCCGTAATTCATCAAAGGTGAAGCACCCTTTCCTCAATTTCCTGAGTTCTGCCCTGATTCCAGAACTGAGTTCCGATATATCCGCAGGTTCTTCTTGCAACATTCATCTTATCCTGATCACGGTTGCCACAGTTAGGACACTCCCACACAAGCTTGCCGTCATCGTGAACGATCTTGATTTCTCCGTCATAACCGCAAACCTGACAGTAGTCGCTCTTTGTGTTAAGCTCTGCATACATAATGTTATCGTAAATGAACTTGATAACCTGTAAAACAGCGGGAATGTTATCCTGCATATTCGGAACTTCAACATAGCTGATTGCACCGCCCGGTGACAAAGCCTGAAATTCGGATTCAAGCTTCAGCTTGCTGAATGCGTCAATATTCTCGGTAACATGAACATGATAGCTGTTAGTGATGTAGTTTTTATCTGTTACGCCCTTGATAATGCCGAAACGCTTTTGAAGACACTTTGCAAACTTATATGTTGTGCTTTCAAGAGGAGTGCCGTAAAGGCTGTAGTCAATGTTTTCAGCCTTTTTCCACTTTGCACAATAGTCGTTTAGCTTCTGCATAATTTTAAGGCCGAGTTCTTTGCCCTCTTTTTCTGTGAGCTTTTTGCCGATAAGGCTGTAAACGCACTCCCAAAGACCTGCATAACCGAGTGAAAGCGTTGAATAACCGCCATGGAGAAGCTTGTCAATCTTCTCACCCTTTTTAAGTCTTGCCAAAGCACCGTACTGCCACAAAATAGGAGCGGCATCCGAAAGAGTGCCTGTAAGACGCTCGTGACGGCACTGCAATGCTCTGTGGCAAAGTTCCATTCTCTCGTCAAAAATCTTCCAGAATTTATCAAGATCCTTGCCTGCGCTGAGTCCGATATCAATAAGATTTACAGTCACAACGCCCTGATTGAATCTGCCGTAATATTTCGGCTTGCCGTTTTCGTCAACATAAGGAGTAAGGAAGCTTCTGCAACCCATACAGGTAAAGCAATGGCCCTCGCCGTTTTTATCAATTTTGCTTTGGAGCATAACCTTCTCCGAGATATAGTCGGGAACCATTCTCTTTGCGGTACATTTTGCAGCAAGCTCCGTAAGATACCAATACTTGCTGTCCTCTGTTATGTTATCCTCCTCAAGCACATAAATAAGCTTTGGAAACGCAGGTGTAATCCACACACCCTTTTCATTTTTTACGCCCTTGTGACGCTGTTTGAGTGTTTCTTCGATAATCATAGCGAGATCGTGCTTTTCCTGCTCGTTTTTAGCCTCGTTAAGATACATAAACACGGTTACAAACGGAGCCTGACCGTTTGTTGTGAGCAAAGTAACAACCTGATACTGAATGGTCTGAACACCACGGTTTACTTCTTTGCGAAGTCTTTGCTCAACGATATCGTTGATTTTCTCTTCTGTGGGATGAACACCGAGTTCTTCGATTTCCGCAAGAGTTTCTCTGCGGATTTTCTCACGGGAAACCTGAACAAACGGTGCAAGATGAGCAAGGCTTATGCTCTGACCGCCGTACTGGTTACTTGCGACCTGTGCAATAATCTGAGTTGCAATGTTACACGCCGTTGAAAAGCTGTGCGGTCTTTCAATAAGCGTATCGCTGATAACGGTACCGTTCTGCAACATATCCTCAAGGTTTACAAGGTCGCAGTTGTGCATATGCTGTGCAAAATAGTCCGAATCGTGGAAGTGAATAATACCTTCCTTATCAGCCTCAACAATATCAGCCGGCAAAAGCATTCTTCTTGTAAGGTCACGACTGACCTCACCGGCCATATAGTCACGCTGAACGCTGTTGACGGTAGGGTTCTTATTTGAATTTTCCTGCTTTACTTCCTCGTTATTGCACTCGATAAGTGAAAGAATTCTGTTATCGGTAGTATTTGCCTTACGAACAAGCGAACGATTGTAGCGGTAACGCACATATCTTCTTGCAAGCTCAAACGCACCCTTTGCCATGAGCTGATCCTCAACCATATCCTGAATTTCTTCAACGGACACTGCTCTCCTGATTTTGTTGCACTTATATTCAACATAGTCGGCAACATCCTCAATCTGTTCGTCTGTAAGGAACTTGTGTTCCCCCGAACCGTTTGCTTTTTTAACGGCATTAATAATTTTTTCAATGTTAAAATCTTCTTCTGAGCCGTTACGCTTAATAATTCTCATAATCCTTCCCCTTTTTATTATTTTGCGGTACTTCCTTGGTAAAATATCCTATATCTGTTAATCCGAATAAAAAAATAAATTTTTCAATAATGCCGTTTAAAAAATGCGTTATGTAATAAAATTGCAAGGAACCAAACTATCCCTGCAATGCAAGACCAATTATACAATAATTGCAATATAAATACTGTTGCACAGGCAACAATTATGTGATATACTATACTATATCTTGTGGTAAGATAAAAAATGCCACACATTATGGAGTGTTGCAAATGATAGAAGAAATAGGCGGTGCAAGGCTTAAAAAATCAGATTTCATCGGGATAAACGAGTGTTTTAAACCTATTGAAAGAGAGTATAAAAGGGGTGAAATCATAACTACATATTCACCCGAAAATGACACAATTTGCATCATAAAAGAAGGAACTGTTTATCTGACAACCGACAATGCCGAAAATCAGCGGAGAATTATTTCTTTTTATGAAAAGGGCGACATAATCGTCACCTGCATTGTCCCCGAATCAGACAACAGAATTTTTTATCTGAGTGCCAAAACAAACTGCAAAATTGATTTCGTGAAATACTCAAAATTTACAGCCTGTTGTGAAAAGCATTGCAGTAAACACCAGCGGATTATAAGTGCATACATCAAAAAATCTCATAAAAAAAGTCTTGCTCACACAGACATTCTCTGTCAGCAGACGCTGAGGAGCAAGCTTTTGACTTTTTTTGAATACATTAAAACCGAAAAAGGAAAAAACACCTTTTATCTTCCTCTCCCTCTTTCCGACCTTGCAGATTACCTTTCTGTTGACCGAAGTGCAATGATGCGTGAAATAAAAAAGATGAATGAGGAAAATATTATAATCTCCGAAAAACGAAAAATCACAGTCATTGAAGATTTGTCAGAATGACATATAACATATATATGTATAAAAAAACATAAAAAACAAAAAATATAAATGCGTGATTTCGTCGTTTTGAGCCTGCAAAAAACTTGCAGGCTTTTTTTGTACACAACGATTAATATTGTAGTATAAAAACACCTTGCAGTCAACACGCTAAAAGAATTATAGTCAAAATAATTAATTTGACTGATTTTGAATGGAGATAATTAAAAACACCAATTTTAATTGCAAAAACGGTAAAATTATACTGTTTTTAAATAACGCTCGACACTTTTTTTGTTAACTAATTTTGCTGTCTTTAATTTTTTTGAATTTTTTTGACCGATTTTGCTTGACTTTTAAAAAATGGGTGTTATAATATAAGTCAAGAGGTGAGAATAATGCTTACACAGGACAGGTATCGTGCAATACTTGATTTGCTCGAAGAAAAAAATTCGGTCACGGTGTCGGAATTAACAAAGTTGCTTGACTCATCCGAGTCAACAATAAGAAGAGATCTTTCCGCTCTTGATGAGATGGGAAAGCTCACAAAGGTTTTCGGCGGTGCAACTTCAATCACCAGAAACGAGGGTGTTTTTGAAGATGCGGTAAGCAATCGTGAAACCGTTATGAGCGATGAAAAAGATGCGGTTGCAGAATACTGTGCAAAGCTTATCCATGACTCTGACTTTGTTTATATTGACGCAGGAACAACAACATTAAAGCTTGTTGACCACATTACAAATACAAACGCAACATATGTTACAAACGGCATAACACACGCCAGAATGCTTATCCACAAGGGTATGCAGACATATATAGTAGGCGGAAAAATAAAACCGCTTACCGAGGCTGTTGTGGGTGCCGAAGCAATAAAAAGCATAAACTGCTTTAACTTTACAAAAGCTTTTATGGGAGCAAACGGAATTGACATCGGTTCGGGATTCACAACCCCCGACATTGAAGAAGGTCTTATAAAGGAAACGGCAATCAACAAATCTTATATGGCATTTGTTCTTGCAGACCATTCAAAATTTCGCAGGGTGTATTCCGTAACATTTGCCCCTCTGCGAAAATGTTGTATAATCACCGACAAACTGCCTACGCCGGACTTTTCGCAGGCAACGGTGATAAAGGAGGTAAAAAATGATTTACACCGTAACGCTTAATCCGTCAATTGACTACATTGTCAGACTTGATTCGCTTGTTCCGGGAATAACAAACCGAACAACCGCCGAAGAATATTACTACGGAGGTAAGGGAATCAATGTTTCATGCGTACTTGCAGAGCTTGACCTTGAAAGTACGGCATTCGGATTTGTTGCAGGCTTTACGGGTGACGCCATTGAAAAGGGTATTCGCAACGACAGGATTATCACCGACTTTATTAAGCTTGAAAGTGGAATTTCAAGAATCAACATAAAAATCAAAGCCGGCGTTGAAACAGAAATCAATTGTCAGGGACCTCACATAAGTGAAGGCGAACTTGAAAGGCTGTTTTCAAAAATCGACAGAATATCCGACGGCGACACAATCGTAATTGCAGGAAACATTCCGAATACGATGCCTGATGATGTTTACGAAAGAATCCTTGAAAGAATCAAGGGCAAGGATGTACGAATTGTAGTTGACGCAACAAAAAAACTTTTACTCAACGCACTCAAGTACAAGCCGTTCCTCATCAAGCCGAACAGACAGGAGCTTTCCGAAATGTTCGGAGTTGAAATCAACACCGAGGATGATATTGAAAAGTATGCAAAAGAGTTGCAGAAACTCGGTGCAAAAAATGTTTTGATTTCACTCGGCGGTGACGGAGCAATGCTCATTGACGAATTTGGAAAAAGACACAAAGCAGGAGTCCTCAAAGAAAAGGTAATTAACACAGTCGGTTCGGGAGACTCAATGGTAGCAGGCTTTGTGGCAGGATATGAAAAAACAAAAAGCTACCCCTATGCGCTGAAATTGGGCAGTGTGTGCGGAAATGCAACGGCATTTCTTGACGGACTTGCCACAAAAGAAAAAATAAATGAATTGCTTGCAAAATTTTAATTAAAAAGGAGAGAAAAATATGCGTATCACAGATTTATTAAAAAAATCGGGTATTGCTCTCGGCGTTAAAGTTGCCGACAAGAGCGAAGCAATTGACAAACTTGTTTCATTACATGAAAAGTGCGGAAACCTCAAGGATGTTAAAGCCTACAAAGAGGGAATCCTCAACCGTGAAGAACTCGGCACAACAGCTGTAGGTATGGAGGTTGCAATTCCCCATGCCAAGAGCGAAGCTGTAAAGGCTCCCGCCCTCACAGCTATCACAGTCCCCGACGGTGTAGATTATGACTCGCCCGACGGTAAGCCCTGTAAGCTGCTCTTTATGATTGCCGCAACAACAGACGGTGATGTTCATCTTGAAGTACTTGCAAGACTTATGCAGCTTTTGATGCATGAAGATTTTACCGCAAAGCTTAAAGCCGCAAAAACTCCGGAAGAATTCATCTCGATTATTGACGCAAGAGAAACAGAAAAGTTCCCCGATGAACCAAAGGCAGAAGTTCCTGCAAAGAAGGGTTACAGAGTTCTTGCTATCACAGCCTGTCCAACAGGTATTGCTCATACTTATATGGCGGCTGAATCACTCCAGAAAGCCGGCGACAGCCTTAACATTCCGATTAAGGTTGAAACAAACGGTTCGGGCGGTGCAAAGAATGTGCTTACCGAAGAAGAAATTGCAAATTGTGACGGTATCATCATTGCCGCTGACATCACAATAAATCTTGCCCGTTTTGACGGCAAGCCCGTTTTACAGTGTGCCGTTTCAGACGGTATTCATAAGCCGGAAGAGCTTATCAACAAGATTGTAAACAAAGAAGTTCCCGTATATCATCACAAAGGCGGTTCTGCAGATGCTCCAAGGAAGAGAGGCGGCGCTTACGGTCACCTTATGAACGGTGTATCACATATGCTCCCGTTCGTTGTAGCAGGCGGTATCTTCATTGCAATCGCATTCCTCATTGATATTGCGTGCGGTGTAAACGCACAGGAGGTTGGCAGTGCATTCGGTACGGTAACTCCAGCAGCCGCATGGTTTAAGACACTCGGCGGTGTGGCATTTAACCTTATGGTTCCTATCCTTTCAGGCTTTATCGCAATGTCAATTGCAGACCGTCCCGGTCTTCTCGTTGGTCTTGTAGGCGGTTTCCTTGCAACATCAGGCGCAACCTTTATGGATCCTGCCGCTGCAGAAACAGTTCCGTCAGGCTTCCTCGGTGGCTTGCTTGCAGGTTTCGTAGGCGGTTACTTAATGCTCGGTATTGAAAAAATGTGTGATAAGATGCCTAAGGCTCTTGAGGGTATCAAGCCAGTTCTCATCTATCCGCTTCTCGGACTCGGCGGTATTCTCGTTGTAATGTGCGCAGTCAACCCGTTCATGGGTATGATTAACTCAGGTATGTCAAACGGCCTTAACGCTATTGCCTCTAACCCTGCAATGATGGTTCCGCTCTGTGCGCTCCTCGCAGGTATGATGTCTATCGACATGGGCGGTCCTTTCAACAAGGCAGCTTATGCATTCGCAACACTTAACCTTGCAAACGCAGACGATCAGGCATACATCATTATGGCAGCAGTTATGATCGGCGGTATGGTTCCTCCAATCGCAATCGCTCTTTCAAACACATTCTTCAAGAATCGTTGGACAAACGAAGAAAGAAAGAATGCTCCCGTAAACTATGTAATGGGACTTTCATTCATCACAGAAGGCGCAATTCCTTACGCAGCAGGTCATCCGCTTCAGGTTATCCCTTCATGTATCGTTGGTTCTGCAGTAGCAGGCGCACTTTCAGCTCTCTTTGGCTGTAAGCTTATGGCTCCTCACGGCGGTATCTTCGTATTCGCAACAATGCAGGGTACATGGTATTTCTACCTCCTTGCTCTTGCAATCGGTGCAGTAGTTTCAATGTTTATGCTTGCACTTCTCAAAAGACCGATTAAAAAATAATTAATTTGCTATTACCCGTTTTTTGAAATGTTTTGTTCCTCGGCACCGGTGTAAAAGCCGGTGCCACCCCTCAAAACTCAAAGAACTTTCACGACATTAGATTCAAAACTTCAAAACACAAATTTATTTTATAAAGGAGATTTTATTATGGTATCAAAAGAGCTCGTACTCACAAATGCACAGGGATTTCATATGCGTCCGGCATCGGTTTTTGCAACAGCTATGGGCAAATACAGCTGTGATGTAACAATCAAATTCAACGGCAATCAGTACAACGCAAAGAGCCTCCTCAACATTATTGCGGCTTGCATCAAGTGCGGCAGTGAAATTGAAGTTGTTTGCGACGGTGCTGACGAAAACGAGGCACTTGCAGAGGCAGTACAGCTCATTGAGAGCGGTCTTGGCGAATAATGGCCCCGACAGACCAGTTACAAGAGGTGAAGATTATGCTACACGGAACAGCCGCATCCGAGGGTATCGGAATCGGTAAGGTAATGCTTATTGAAGAACATTCGCTTGAATACACTCCACGAACAGTAACAGATACTGAGGCAGAGTCACAGCGTTTTAAGGCAGCAGTAGATGCTTTTTGCTACAATACTGAAAAACAGGCAGAAAATCTTCGCAGTTCAGCCGGTGAAAAAGAGGCAGAAATTCTTGCAGGTCACATTCAGATTATCAAAGATCCGTATCTCAGCGGTGAAATTGAAAAGCTGATTGCAGACGGTCAATGTGCGGAATCTGCTCTTGAGCATATGTGCGATATGTTTATTGCAATGTTCTCGGCAGCTGACGATGAGCTTACAAAACAGCGTGCGGCTGATGTCAGAGATATCAAGAGCGGTGTTCTCGGCATTCTTCTCGGAGTAAACGAAATTAAAGTAAGCGATGCGCCAAAAGGCACTGTGCTTGTTGCAAGGGAGCTTACTCCTTCTGTTACGGCAGGTATTGTAAAAGAAAACATAGCAGGCATTATTACTGAAACAGGCGGAACAACTTCCCACTCTGCAATTCTTGCAAGAGCGCTTGAGATTCCCGCCGTACTCAGTGTTGAGGGTGTCGCATCAAGCCTGAAAAACGGCGACACAGTTGTAGTTGACGGCAGTGAGGGTGCTGTAATTGTTAATCCGGATGATAACACAGTTGCAGAATACTCCAAAAAGCGTGACGCTTTTCTTGCAGAACGCAAAGAGCTTGAAAATTACAGGGGACGAGAAACAAAATCCGCAAGCGGAGAAGCTTATGAACTTTTCTGCAACATAGGAAAACCCGAAGACGCTGTCAAGGCAGTTGACGCAGACGGCGAGGGTGTCGGACTTTTCAGAACAGAGTTTCTGTTCATGGACAGAACTTCAATTCCGACAGAGGACGAACAATTTGAGGCCTACAAAAAGGCGGCTCTTATCTTAAAGGGCAAGTCGCTGATTATCAGAACACTTGATATCGGCGGTGACAAGGACATTCCGTACCTTGGACTTGAAAAAGAAGAAAATCCGTTCATGGGATTCCGTGCAATCAGATATTGCCTTAAAAACCGTGAACTTTTCAAATCACAGATTAAAGCCATTTTGCGTGCAAGCGCATTCGGTGACATTAAGATTATGTTCCCACTCATCACAACTATGGATGAACTTCGTGAGGGCAAAAAGCTTGTCGCAGAATGCAAAGCCGATTTACGCAATATGGACATAAATTTCAACGAAAACATTCAGGTTGGTGTTATGGTTGAAACAGCGTCTGCGGCAGTTATCGCAGATATGCTTGCAAAAGAGGCAGACTTCTTCAGCATCGGCACAAATGACCTCACAGGCTACACAATGGCTTGTGACAGAGGCAACAACGATGTGTCTTACCTCTACTCTCCCCTTCAGCCAAGCGTTCTCAGAATGATTAAACGCACAATTGAGTGCGGCGTTCAGAACGGCATTTCAGTCGGAATGTGCGGTGAGGCTGCCGCAAACAAGCTGATGATTCCGTTGCTTATTTCATTCGGACTCACAGAATTCAGCGTTTCCGCTCCGTCAGTTCTCAATGTGAGAAAAATAATTTCCACATGGACAAAAGAAGAGGCAGACAAAGTTACCGCAAAGGTGCTTGAAATGAGTACACAGCAGGAAATTGTCGAATACCTCAAATCGGTTGTGTAAAACAACCAAGTTAATATGCGTTAATCTCAGTTAAATAATTTGCAAACACGATTAATCCCCGTCAGAAATTCTGACGGGGATTTGTCTTTCATAAAATTATAGCTATCCTCTTGCAAAAAGCATTTGAATACTCTATAATGAACCTATAAGATTCTAACCTTTGTTGGCATGTCAGGCTGTTTTTAACAGCACTTATTAACGGAGGTTACAAAAATGAAAAGCAACATCAAAAAAGAAAATCAAACAAAAATGCAAAAACTTTTTCCCGAATACTATGGGCAAAAGGTAATACTGATAGATCATGATTACGTGATAGATTTTGATCCTGAAGAATTTCATAAAACTGTAGGGGCAGAAAAATTAACCTACGATGAATATCTGGATATACAAATGAAATCATCTCATGAAGTTAGAGCATACTTTAAAATTTGTTATTACAACATTCCTTTAGGTTTCAAAGGTCGTATTGAAAGAAGAACAAAGAACGATATCTGCTTTAAGCGTATATTTGTTAAAGGAATGTTCCCTGACGGAGTTTGTTTTGACGGTAAAGAAGAACATGTTTGGATGAGCAATGCCCAATTTGAAGAATACGAAATTGGCGATTGCGTATCATTCTTCGCAGAAGTTTACCGTTATATCAAAACAAGCAACGGTAAGCAAATTGACTTTGCACTCAGAAATCCTGAGAATATTAAAAGAATCGAGCCATACGAACTGCCATCCGATAAAGAATTGTTTTTGCAGGAAATATCCAGAATCGTATGTGATAACTGCTACTTAAGCGAACATTGCAATAAAATATTTTGCATACTAAAATCGTAAAATGCTACAACAAAAAGGAAGGATGTTTTACTATGGCAAAATGGTGTTTTAACTACGATTCAGGCGAATACGAATATATCGACCGTAATGGTTTCAGTTTCAGTAGTGGCGAATTTGTTTTTAACTGGGATAACAGCGAATATCAAAATGAAGAAGATGATGATAATTTCCTTTGGCAAGATGACGATTTAGATTGGTAAATTTTGCACGATTTATCTTTTTGTAATTTTGTTTTTATTCATAAAAACCGATGCATCAAAATGACGCATCGGTTTTTTCAGTTTAGTTTTCAGCGGTAACACTATCCCTTTTTGAAAAGACGCAGCCGCAGTAGTTTTGACGGTAAAGGTCATATTCTTTTGAAAGGATGATTGAACGCTTGTAGCCTTCACGCTTTTTGAAGTCGCTGTACAGCCACGGAATGCCGTACTTCTCGGCAAGCTCCGCACCGATTGAATTGAGCAACTGCGCATTTTTCAGCGGACTGATTGTAAGCGTGGTTGTGAAATAATCAAAGTCGTGTTCCTTTGCGTAGCGTGCAGAGGATTCAAGTCGCAGTCTGAAACATTTTTCACACCGCTTTCCGCCCTCGGGTTCATTTTCAAGGCCTTTGACATACTCAAAGTAATCCTTGGGCAAATATTCGCCCTCGACCACCTTTACAGGATGTTCAAACGGCATAAGCGACACAAGACGCTTTTCTTCGCTCAGGCGGTAATTATACTCATCCGCAATCGAAATATTCGGATTGTAAAAATAGACCGTGATATCAAAATATTTTGAAAGATACTCAAGGCAGTAGGACGAACACGGGGCGCAACACACATGCAAAAGCAGCTTCGGGACTTTTCCCTCCCCCGTTATTTTTTCAATCACCCTGTCAAGTTCTTTCTGATAGTTTATCTTGTTCATACTATTATATAAATTTGCAAATGTAATCAAAAAGTTCTTCGGCTGTGTCTGCAACAAAGGGCGCACCTGCGTTCATAAGCTCGTTTTTTCCCCTGAATCCCCATGAAACACCTGCCATTTTTACACCCGCATTGTTTGCCGTAAACACATCGACATCGCTGTCACCGACATAGAAACATTCTTCGGGAGTTACGCCGCTCATATCGAGGAGTGCAAGCAGAGCATCAGGCTCGGGCTTTGTCTTGTACTGTGGTTTCTGCCCCCATGCCTGAGTAAACCTGTGATTTGGGAATGCTTTTTTTAGCATTTTATCAACAAATTCATCCGGCTTGTTTGAAAGCACACCTGTTTTTACACCCTTTTTTGCAAGCTTTTCAAGCATTTCAGCACAACCGTCATATGCGGCGGTGTGGTCGTTGCAATGAACGGCATAGTGTCTGTCGTAATCAGCCTTGACCTTTTCAAAAAGCTCGTGGTCGATCCACGCATCTCCCATCGCCCTTCTGATGAGCATTTCTCTGCCGTTTCCGACATATGTTTTATAATTTTCAACCGGCTTTTCTTCAAGGCCGTTAAGCTTCAGACCGTAGTTCACACTTATAGCAAGATCGGTAAGCGAATTCATAAGCGTGCCGTCAAGATCAAATACTACCATTTTTACCATAAATATCACCTTAGTTTAATCCTTTTTCCTGTTCAAAGAGTATTGCTCTGCATGGTGCCGCCTCAACTCCGCCGAGCTTTATCGGAAACGCACACAAATCATATTCGCCGTCAGCCACTCCCGAAAGATTGAGATTTTCGAGAACGGCAATATCCGCTCTGCCAAGTTCAAGATGTGTTTTAACTTCATCAAACGGCGGTGCGATTGACTCGGCATCCGTACCGACAAGCACCACCCTGCTTTGTGCAAGCACAATTGCGGCAGAATGTGAAAGGTATGTTTTGCCGTTCCCACGAAAGAGTATGCGTTTTCGGCAATACGGCAACAGCTTGTCCATATCTTCGCCCGTCAGCACACCCTTGACCGTTATTACGGTGCATTTTCCGTAGAAAGTGTTAAGCCTTAAATCGGTTATCCCTTTGCCGTCAGGGCAAAAGTGGAGAGGAGCGTCAATATGCGTGCCTGCATGAACGCACATAGAAATCTGCGAAAGATTGCACTCGTCATCTTCATCAATACTTCTCAGCGGAGTCACAACAGTTTCGGGATCACCCGGATATGTTTCGGTTGTAAGAGTGTCTCTCGAAATATCATGAATATACATACATCCTTCGCCCCTTTTCTTTTTGAACATTTTTAATTAACGCAGAGTGTCAGCTCCTCGGAGTCTAAGTAAAATATAACTTTGCTTAAATTCAGAACGAACCCATCGTATGAGTAAAGCGGAACATCTGCACTATGATTATACCACATATTACTGCACTTTGCACCTTTATCGGCAAAATTTCCTTGTTTTACGGCAAAAAATAACCCCACAGGAAAACCCTGTGGGGTAAATTGCAATTGTGAATTTAATCAACAGCGATTAATTATTCAACAGAAATCGGTAAACCGACATTGCCTGTTTCATAACCGCCAACGATGTACTTCTGAACGATAGTAGCATCCTTGATTGAGATTCTGCCATCCTCGTTAGCATCACATGTCTTGAATGCGTTTGCATCATCAGCAGCAATACTCATAAGGTTGATAGCAATCTTCTGAATTGTTGTAGCATCTACAACTGTAATTGAGTAGTCACCGTCAGCATCGCCGAGAAGCGGAACACGGTTACCGTCAATCTTAATATTAGCCTTAGCACCTGAGCGTGACGGATAATCAAAGTTTGTAAGATCAAGTGTGATTGTTACATCAATGAGTGAATCTTCCGGATAACCGGCAGAAACTGTGTTAAGGAGCATATTTTCACCATTAAATGTAAGGTCAAAATCCTTGCCTATAGCAGCTGCGCTCTGCTCAGAAAGACCCCAGTTAGCAGCCCAATCGTCGTTAACTGCAAACTTGAACTGGTATGCAGCGTCAGCAGACTCGATACCTGTGTATGTAATCTGATAAACCTTGTCAGCAATCTTAGTCATGTGGTTAACTTCAGCGTCAACACCCCATGCTACACCGTTAAGCCAGCTGTTTTCGCCGTTACCAACAACTGTAATGCTGTTGATTTCAAGGTCTGTAACCATTTTAACGCCGTCGCCTGTTACAGCAATCTCGTTTGTAGCAGGATTGAAAGTTACAGTTACATCGCAAGCACTTTCTACATCGAAAGTTACATTGTTGTCTGTACCGTCAAAACCAATCCACTTCTGCTCGTCGCCTGTGTTTGCAACAACCTTGAACTGATAGCTTTTGCCCACCGGAACAGCTGTAAATGTCTTTGTATAAACATCGCCGCTCTTTGTCATTACATTTTCGGGAGCGAGTGCAGGAGAACCCTGCCATTCATAACCTGTGAGTGACTCAACACCTGCTACAACATACTGTGTTTCGTCAACAGGCTCTGTTGCAGGTTCTGTAGTGGGTTCTGTTGTGGGTTCAACAGTTGTAGGCTCAACAGTTGTAGGTTCTTCTGTTGCAGGAGCTGTTGTACCTGAAGGATCAATACCGAGAAGTGTAGCTACTGTTGTAAGCGGAGCACACTCGGGATAAGCTGCAGGATCAGCAAGCTGTTCTGCATACATTTCAGCATAAGCGTTGTAAACATCCATTGGCTCAGCCTCAACCTGTGCACAAATGTCAGCTACAACTTCGGGAGTGTAGTTTTTAGCATTCTTAACAGCCCAGTTGAAAAGAGCCTGTGCAACCATTTCCGCTCTTGAAAGGTAAATCGGGAATCTGCCCTCAGTTACATGACCGAGTGATGTGATTGCAGCCTTTGGACCGTAGTTATCGCTGTTCTTCTTCCATGTTGCAGCAAAGTCACGCTTTGATGAATCTTCGGTATTCTCAACTGTACCGCCTGTGAGGTAAATTGTGTCACCGAGACAAGGCTTGCCGAGTGTTACATTACAGGTCTGGTGACTCTGTGATTTAGTATCAATTGTTGAGAAAATTACAGCATAGTCAGCGTTGTCTTTAAGACCGCCGTGATTTGTGCCGTCAGCTGACTTCAATTTTGCAGTATCGAAGTAGTAAAGACCTGTAGCAGAATCCTGCTTACATTTCTCTGCCTTACCCTGCCAAGATGTTTCAGGTAAATCATCGCCTGCTACAGCGTAAAGGTGACAGTATACTGTCTTTGTTGTTCCCCAATCTGCAGGGAGATTAGATGCGTCAAAATAGATTTTTGTGTCGGTTTCTTCAGCTGATGCAGAGAATATGGTCAAGCCTGAAAAACAGGATACAGCCATAAGAACTGCAAGCACCAAACTGAGAACCTTGGATGATTTTTTCATCGCTAATTCCTCCTTTTTTGTTACTCAAATTTCGAGTAATTACATTATATATCAAAATGTTCAGATTTACAAGTGGTTTTTGGCAAGTTTGTAAATTTTTTCTAATTCTTGTTTTAAACCTATTGTTATGCGCTAACATTTGGTGTTTTTACTTGACAACAGTTGCAAATAATTGTATTATTTTAATGGTTATTTTTATCTATCTATCTGTTAAGAGAGGTTAAGTTATGGAAAACAGCAAAAAAACCATGGATAAAATCGTTGCCCTGTGTAAAAACAGAGGCTTTGTTTACCCGGGCTCCGAAATTTACGGCGGTCTTGCAAACACATGGGATTACGGTCCGCTCGGTGTTGCACTTAAAAACAATATCAAAAACGCATGGCTCAAAAAGTTTGTTCAGCAGAACAAATATAATGTAGGTCTTGACTCTGCAATTCTTATGAACCCGCAGACATGGGTTGCATCGGGTCATCTCGGCGGTTTCTCTGATCCGCTTATGGATTGTAAGGAATGTAAAACCCGTCACCGTGCCGACAACCTTATTGAAGATTTTGACGGCACAAATGTTGCAGGCTGGACAAATGAAGAAATGATGAATTACATCAAGGAAAAAGAGATTCCGTGTCCTAACTGCGGCAAGCACAACTTTACAGACATTCGTCAGTTCAACCTTATGTTCAAAACATTCCAGGGCGTTACAGAGGACAGCAAGAATGAAATTTATCTTCGTCCCGAAACTGCTCAGGGCATTTTCGTGAACTTCTCTAACATTCAGAGAACAAGCCGTAAGAAAGTTCCTTTCGGTGTTGCACAAATCGGTAAATCTTTCAGAAACGAAATCACACCCGGTAACTTTATTTTCCGTGTTCGTGAGTTTGAGCAGATGGAGCTTGAATTCTTCTGCAAGCCGGGCACTGACCTTGAATGGTTTGAATACTGGAGAGGTTTCTGCCGTGACTGGCTCTATTCTCTCAATATTAAGGAAGAAAATCTCCGCCTTCGTGACCATGCAAAAGAGGAGCTTTGTTTCTATTCAAAGGCAACAACAGACTTTGAATATCTCTTCCCGTTCGGTTGGGGCGAGCTTTGGGGCGTTGCCGACAGAACAGACTATGACCTTACACAGCACAGCAAAACAAGCGGTAAGACACTTGAGTATTTTGATCCGACAACAAACGAGAAGTACATTCCGTATGTTATTGAGCCGTCACTCGGTGTTGAGCGTCTTTTCCTTGCTCTTGTTGTTGAGGCTTACGATGAAGAAGTTATTGACGAAAAGGATACACGAGTTGTATTAAGACTTCACCCGACACTTGCTCCGTATAAGGCTTGCGTTCTTCCGCTTTCAAAGAAGCTCAACGAGCAGGCCGGCAAGGTTTATGAACAGCTTTCAGCCGACTTTATGACTGATTATGACGATGCCGGTTCAATCGGCAAGCGTTACAGAAGACAGGACGAAATCGGTACTCCGTTCTGTATCACATATGACTTTGAGTCTGTTGACGACGGTTGTGTAACGGTTCGTGACCGTGACACAATGCAGCAGGAAAGAGTTGCAATTGACAAGCTCAACGATTATATCGCTGAAAAGATTAAATTCTGATTTTAATATGATATCAAAAGGACATTCCAAATGGAATGTCCTTTTTTTGCGTAGGGGCGGCTCACCGTATAAGAACAGCGGATAACCTTAAAATTCGGGTTATCCGCTGTGTGTTTTATTCAATATAATAATCTGAATTCAATCAAATTACTTTGAGAGGTTTGTGAGAACCTTTTTGATTCTCTCAACAGCCTCAATCGTGTTTTCTCTGTCACCGAATGATGTAAGACGGAAGTAGCCGGCACCGTTTTCGCCAAAGCCCTCACCCGGAGTACCTACAACATTTGCCTCGTTGAGGAGGAGGTCAAAGAATTCCCAACTGCCCATATTGTTCGGACACTTGAGCCAGATGTAAGGTGAGTTCTTACCGCCTGTGTAGTAGATGCCGAGTTCATCAAGAGCAGATGCGATAATTCTTGCATTTTCCTGATAGTAAGAAATGTTCTCCTTGATCTGTTTCTGACCTTCTTCGCTGAATACAGCGGCAGCAGCACACTGAACAGGCCATGAAACACCGTTGAACTTTGTTGCCTGACGGCGGTACCATGTTGCATAGATATTGTGACCGTCACGCTCAAGCTCCTTAGGAATTACTGTGTAACCGCATCTTGTACCTGTGAAGCCTGCTGTCTTTGAAAGTGAGCACATTTCAATTGCGCACTTTCTTGCACCTTCGATTGCAAAAATTGAACGAGGGAGATCCTCTGTAATGAATGCCTCATACGCTGAATCGTAGAGGATTATTGCATCGTTTTTGAGAGCATAGTCAACCCAAGCCTTGAGCTGTTCGGCATTGTATGCAGAACCTGTCGGGTTGTTAGGTGAGCAAAGGTAGATGATGTCTGCCTTTACATTTTCATCAGGGAGAGCGGCAAAGCCGTTTGCCTCATTTGATGTAGCATAAACGATTTCTCTGCCTGCCATAATGTTTGAGTCAACATATACGGGGTAAACAGGATCGGTTACGAGAACAATATTATCCTTTGAGAAGATGTCGCCTATGTTACCGCAGTCCGACTTTGCACCGTCTGATACAAAGATTTCGTCAGCACCTACTGCAACACCAAAGCTCTTGTAATAATCTGAAATAGCCTGTCTGAGGAACTCGTAGCCCTCATAATCGGGATAACCCTTGAAGGTTTCCTTGTGAGCAAGATCCTCTGCGCCCCTTTTCATTGCCTCAACAACAACAGGAGCAAGCGGAAGGGTTACATCACCGATACCAAGCTTGATAACCTTTTTATCGGGATGAGCCGCAATATATGCATTTGTCTTTTTTGCAACATCTGCAAAAAGATAGTTAGGAACGAGATTGTCAAAATTTCTGTTAATCTTCATTAAAATCAGTCCTTTAAATCTGAAAGTTAAGTGGAAAAATCAATTACTTTTCAAGTGATGCCTTAATAAATTCTCTGAAAAGCGGATGAGCACGGTTCGGGCGTGACTTGAATTCGGGATGATACTGAACAGCAACGAAGAAACGGTTGTCGGGAACTTCAACAGCCTCAACAAGAAGTCCGTTAGGTGAAGTACCTGTAATCTTCATGCCTGCATTTTCAATTTCCTCTCTGAAATCGTTATTGAACTCATAACGATGACGGTGACGCTCTGAAATTTCATGCTGACCGTAAGCCTTAGCCATAAGCGAATCGGGCTTGATAACACACGGATATGCACCAAGACGCATTGTACCGCCCATATCCTCAATACCTTCCTGTTCAGGCATAAGGTCAATAACATTATGCTTGCCCTCTGGTGTAAACTCACCGCTGTTGGCATCAGCATAGCCGAGAACATCTCTTGCGTATTCGATTACTGCAGTCTGCATACCGAGGCAGATTCCGAGATACGGAATATCATGCTCACGGGCATATTTTGCAGCCATAATCTTACCTTCGATACCTCTGTTACCGAAGCCGCCCGGAACGAGGATACCGTCAACATCACCGAGAAGCTCGTCAACCTTGTACTTTGTAAGAAGTTCGCAGTCAACCCACTTGATTTCAACTTCAGCGGAATTTTCATAGCCACCGTGACGAAGTGCCTCTGCAACAGAAAGATATGCGTCATGGAGAGCAACATACTTACCGCAAAGAGCAATCGTGCATTTCTTTGTGCGGTTGTTGATACGGCTAAGCATTTCTTCCCACTCGGAAAGGTCAGGCTTTTTGTCCGTTACAATATTGAGCTCACGACATACAACATTTGAGAAATTGCTCTTTTCAAGCATAAGAGGTGCCTGATAAAGCGTTGGGAGAGTAATATTTTCGATTACACAATCCGGCTTTACATTGCAGAAAAGTGCAATCTTGTTGAAAATGCTCTCCTCAAGAGGTTCGTCACAACGAAGAACGATGATATCGGGATTGATGCCGAGTGAACGAAGCTCTTTTACAGAATGCTGTGTCGGCTTTGATTTGTGTTCCTCACTGCCCTTGATATAGGGAACGAGAGTTACATGAATAAAGATGCTGTTCTCTCTGCCGACTTCAAGAGATACCTGACGGATAGCCTCAAGGAACGGCTGGCTTTCGATATCGCCCACCGTACCGCCGATTTCCGTAATTACAACATCGGCATTGGTCTTTTCACCTACATTGTAGATAAAAGACTTAATTTCATTTGTGATGTGAGGAATTACCTGAACTGTCTTGCCGAGGTAGTCGCCGTGACGCTCCTTTTCAAGAACATTTGAGTAAACCTTACCTGTTGTGAGGTTTGAATACTTGTTAAGGTCCTCATCAATAAAACGCTCATAATGGCCGAGGTCGAGGTCGGTTTCTGCACCGTCCTCCGTTACATATACCTCGCCGTGCTGATACGGGCTCATTGTACCCGGATCGACATTGATATACGGGTCAAGCTTTTGAGCAACAATCTTGAGCCCTCTTGCCTTTAAAAGTCTGCCGAGAGATGCGGCTGTGATACCCTTGCCAAGACCGGATACGACACCGCCTGTTACAAATATATATTTTTTATTTTTCTTATGTTCGGTTATCTCCACGATTACACCTCAACTTCGCCTTCAAATACTTTTTCCGCATTACCTGTCATATATACTGTTTCATCAGTATAGTTGATAATAAGATCGCCGCCCTTGAGCTTAATCTTGATGTCTTCGCCCTTTTTGCAGAAACCGTTTTCACAAGCGGCAACCGCAACGGCACAAGCGCCTGTACCGCAAGCCCATGTTTCGCCTGAGCCACGCTCCCACACTCTCATCTTGATTGTATGGTCATCGAGAACTGTTACAAATTCTGTATTCACTCTTTCAGGGAAGAGCTTATCGTTTTCAAACTCCGGTCCTACGGTTTCAATATCAAGATTATCAATATCGTCCATGAATACCACACAGTGTGGGTTGCCCATTGATACGCAGGTGATGTTATAGTTCTTGCCTGCAATTTCAACAGGTCTGTCAACAACCTTGTCACCGTCAAGAACAACAGGAATTTCCTTCGGTTCAAGAATAGCCTTGCCCATATCAACTCTGAGGCGGTTAACCTTTCCGCCTGAAGTATAAGCCTTGAGTTTCTTGATGCCGCTGAGTGTTTCAATTGTAATTTCGTCTTTTTCGTTGATATCAACCATACCGTGGTCATAGAGGAACTTACCTACGCAACGGATACCGTTACCGCACATCTTACCCTCTGAACCGTCAAGGTTGTACATTTTCATCTTTGCATCTGCAACCTTTGAAGGGCAAACAAGAATAATACCGTCGCCGCCGATACCGAAATGTCTGTCGGAAAGTCTTACAGCAAGCGCCTCGGGGTTGCTGATTTCCTGATCAAAAGTGCTGCAATAGATATAGTCGTTGCCTATACCCTGCATCTTAGTGAATTTTAACATAAGCTTTTCCTCTCTCATGTGGTTAATGTCGATAAGCTCCGTGCTGTGCTGTGAATAGTGGCTCTTAAGGCAATCTGCAAGTGCATTTGCCGTGTCAAGAGATGTAAGACACGGAATATTTCTTTCAACAGTCTTACGACGGATTTTAACAGAATCTCTTGAAGGAATTCTGCCCTTTGCTGATGTTGAAATAACATACTGAATCTTGCCCGATTCAATGAGTGTAAGGGTATTGTTTGTCTTGGATTCGTGAATTTTCTTTACGCTTACGGCATCGATACCATACTTCTTGAGTACATCCGCTGTACCCTCTGTTGCGTAGATTCTGAATCCGAGGTCGTAGTATTTCTTTGCGATTTCACCGATTTCAGCCTTATCCGAATTACGGACTGTGATAAACACACCGCCCTTTTTCTTCATCTTGTAGCCTGCACCGATGAGTCCCTTATAGAGAGCCTCCTCAAGTGTGCCTGCAACACCGAGAACTTCACCTGTTGACTTCATCTCGGGGCCGAGGTGGTTATCAACATTGATAAGCTTTTCAAAGCTGAATACAGGAACCTTAACCGCAATGTAAGGACTCTTTCTGTAAAGACCTGTGCCGTAGCCCATATCTTTGAGCTTTTCACCGAGCATTGCTCTTGTTGCAAGGTCAACCATAGGAACGCCTGTTACCTTACTGATGTAAGGGATTGTTCTTGAAGAACGGGGATTTACTTCGATAACATAGAGTTCGTCTTTATAGATAAGGTACTGAATGTTTACAAGTCCCTTTGTACGGAGTTCGATTGCAAGATTCTTTGAGCTTTCAATAATAATCTGAGTCATTCTGTCTGAGAGATTCCATGCCGGATAAACCGCAATTGAGTCGCCCGAATGAACACCGGCACGCTCGATATGCTCCATAATACCCGGAATAAGAATATCTTCACCGTCACAAATGGCGTCAACTTCAAGCTCTGTACCCTGAAGGTACTTATCAATAAGAATCGGATTTTCAATATTCTGTGCAAGAATGATTGCCATATACTCTTTGACATCATCTTCGTTGAATGCAATAATCATATTCTGACCGCCGAGAACATATGACGGACGGAGAAGAACAGGATAACCGATTTTGTCTGCAACATCGAGAGCCTCGTCTGTTGTCATAACCGTTACGCCACGGGGACGCTTGATGTGATACTTTTCAAGAAGCTCGTCAAAACGCTCTCTGTCCTCTGCCATATCAATGGCATCGTATGATGTGCCGAGAATATTTACACCGTTGTCGCTGAGGAACTTTGTAAGCTTAATAGCTGTCTGTCCGCCGAATGCAACAACTACACCGAACGGATTCTCTGTCTTTATTATGCCCATAACATCTTCGGTTGTGAGCGGTTCAAAATAAAGTCTGTCGGCTGTGTCAAAGTCTGTTGATACTGTTTCAGGGTTGTTGTTTACGATAACAACATCGTAGCCTGCCTTTTTGAGCGCCCATACGCAGTGAACAGATGCATAGTCAAATTCGATACCCTGACCGATTCTGATAGGACCCGAACCGAATACGATAACTGTTTTCTTATCGCTCTTCTGCTCTCTGATGAATTCCTCAGCTTCATTTTCCTTATCAAATGTTGAATAGAAGTAAGGAGTTTCAGCCTCAAATTCTGCGGCGCAGGTATCAACCATTTTATAAACAGGAACAAGCGGATTTTCAACCTTCCTGCCTGTGATTTTTTCAATTGTTTTGTCAAGGAATCCCTTGTTCTTGGCACGAACATAGAGATCCTCCGTAAGCTCGCCGTTCTTGAGTTCGTTTTCAACGGCAATAAGATTTTTGAGCTTTTCAAGGAACCACTCGTCAATGAGAGTGATGTTGTGAATCTGTTCTACTGTAATGCCTCTCTTGAGAGCCTCATATACGCAGAAGATTCTTCTGTCATCGCAAACGCTGAGTCTGTCATAAACCGATGCGTTTGAAAGCTCTGCAAATTCCTTGTCGTTGAGAGTATCGTGAGAAATCTCGGCACCTCTTACAGCTTTCATAATAGCCTGCTCAAATGTCGGAGCAATAGCCATAACCTCGCCTGTTGCCTTCATCTGAGTACCGAGTGTTCTCTTTGCATATACAAATTTATCGAAAGGCCATTTCGGGAATTTTACAACAACATAGTCAAGCGCCGGCTCAAAGCAAGCGTATGTTGTACCTGTAACGGCATTCTTGATTTCATTAAGTGTGTAACCGATAGCAATTTTAGCGGCAACCTTTGCAATAGGATAACCTGTTGCCTTTGACGCAAGTGCCGATGAACGGGATACACGGGGATTAACCTCGATAACCGCATATTCAAATGTTTCGGGGTTGAGTGCGAACTGGCAGTTACAACCGCCCTCTACTTTAAGCGCAGAGATAATGTTGAGAGCCGCACTTCTGAGCATCTGATATTCCTTGTCGGCAAGTGTTACCGTAGGAGCGATAACGATTGAGTCGCCTGTGTGAACGCCTACAGGATCGAAGTTTTCCATTGAGCAGACAGTAATAACATTTCCGTCGCTGTCACGCATAACCTCAAACTCGATTTCTTTCCAACCTGAGATACATTTTTCAACAAGCACCTGTGTGATAGGAGAAAGTTCAAGACCGTTTGATGTGATTTCACGAAGCTCTTCCTCGTTATCGACAATACCGCCGCCTGTACCGCCAAGTGTGAATGCAGGACGGATAATTACAGGATAACCGATTTCATCGGCAAACTTAACAGCTGATTCAACATCTGTAACAACAAGTGACGGAATAACAGGCTGACCGATTTCAATCATTGTGTCTTTGAAAAGCTGTCTGTCCTCTGCCTTGTCGATTGTTTCGGGGTTTGCACCGAGAAGCTGAACATTGTATTTATCAAGGAAGCCCTCTTTTGCAAGCTGCATTGAAAGGGTAAGACCCGTCTGACCGCCGAGGGTTGAAAGAAGGCTGTCAGGGCGTTCCTTTTTGATGATTCTCTTAACTGTTTCAAGCGTCAACGGCTCAATGTAGATTTTATCAGCCATTGCGTTATCAGTCATAATTGTAGCAGGGTTTGAGTTTACGAGAATAACCTCAAGTCCTTCTTCTTTAAGCGCACGGCAAGCCTGTGTGCCTGCATAGTCAAATTCGGCAGCCTGACCGATTACGATAGGGCCCGAACCGATTACCATAACTCGTTTGATATTCTTTTTGAGTGGCATATAATCATTCCTCGTTCAAGTAATTATTGTATCTGTTCTTATGCTGAATAGTAATCCGAATTTCGGACTCTTATTTTCTGTTGTTCTTCATCAATTCAATAAAACGGTCAAACAAAAATGCTGTATCGTGAGGACCGCCGCAAGCTTCCGGATGGAACTGAACCGAGAAAGCAGGCATATTTGTGTAGTTTACGCCCTCGCAGGTGTTATCATTACCGTTTACAAAGCTTACTTTGCCGTTTTCGGGCATACTGTCGCTTACAACAGCGTAGCCGTGGTTCTGTGATGTAATGTAAACTCTGCCTGTTTCAACCTCTTTTGCAGGCTGGTTTGCACCTCTGTGACCGTACTTGAGCTTTTCTGTTTTTGCACCCTGTGAAAGCGCAAGGAGCTGGTGACCGAGACATATACCGAAGGTCGGAATCCCGAAGTCACAAAGCTTTTTGAGCTCTGCAATAATCTCTGTGTTGTCCGAAGGATCTCCCGGTCCGTTTGAAAGCATTACGCCGTCGGGATTCATAGCCTTAATTTCCTCCGCTGTTGTGTGGGCGGGAACAACTGTAAGGTTACAACCCCTCTTAACAAGCTCTCTGCCGATGTTATGCTTTGCGCCAAAATCCATAAGCACAACATTGAGGTCGCCGTTTTCAGCATCAAAATGCTCTTTTCCTTTTATAGTAGTGCTTTCAACAGCCTCTGTAATAACATAGTTCTTAATCTCGTCAAGTTCTTCCTTTGTTACATCGGGAGAATAGGAGATTTTGCAGTTCAGAACACCGTATTCACGCACAATTCTTGTGAGCGCACGGGTGTCAATTCCGTAAATGCCGGGAATTCCCGACTCTTTTAAAAAGGTGTCAAGATCACCCTCACAACGGAAGTTTGAAGGAACTTGGCACCATTCTCGTACAATATAACCTTTCAGTGACGGAGAGTCACTCTCAAAATCGGCAGGGATAACACCATAGTTGCCGATTAAAGGGAATGTCTGAATAACCACCTGACCGTAATAGCTGGGGTCGGTGAGTGTTTCAAGATAACCTGTCATTGCTGTAGTAAAAACAAGTTCTCCCGTAGTTTCTTTTTCGGCACCAAACGCCTTGCCCTCAAAAACTGTTCCGTTTTCAAGGATTAAGTATGCCGCACGGCTCATAAAAACACATTCCTTTCAATAAACTAAAAAAATCGCAGTCAGTTCTCATATGTTCTGATAACCTGCTTTGCAACCTCAAGCTTGCTTGTTCTGAGATCCATAGCCTGTTTTTCAAGATAGCGATGCGCCTGATCTTCGGACATATTAAGGCAGGTAATAAGCAGGAACTTTGCTCTGTTTATTATCTTCATATCCGCAACCATATGCTTGAGCTTTTCATTTTCCTCAATCACACGGAACATACGCATCTTAAAACATTCCGTAAACTGCAAAAAGTGGTGAAACAGGTGCTTGTTTACGGGCTTTGCAATAACAAGAACACCGTGCTCCGTAAGTGCGTCATTCACATAATCCGCATTTCTCTGCGGAACGATAATCACAACACTTGAACGGGTTGTTCCGGCAAAGTACTTTGAAAGCTCAATGCCGTTTTCCTTTTCAAGCGGTGCATTGACGCAGATGAGGTCAAAAACCTCACCATTTGCAAGCTCCTTAGCCTCCTGTGAGGTTTGGCAGACGGAAATCTCCGTATAGCCTTCGCTTCCGAGCAATTGTGACAAAGAAACGGCACTCTGTTCAGAGTGTGAAATCAACAAAGCATTTTTCAAGAACCTCACCACCGCATATTGTTTCATTCATCTTATTATTTTACAAGATTAACCCCTATTGTTATTTACTTAAAGGAATTATGACAATATTTTTTACAATTTTGTAAAAACATTTTCATTGCAAATTTGTTTTACACTTTTCAACATTTTTCGGGCAATTTTCCATTTGAACATTACTCAAACATATTACCGTATTTTTGTTTTTGATTATAGATTAAATTTTTCACTCTTACCACAACTTCATCGGGATAATATCCGCTGATTTTTTCAAAAGATTTTTCTATATCGGAACTCATAAACGAAAATTTTACCTGTTCACCATACAGTTCCTGAGCAGCATCAAGCTGTACATCAAAATCTACATCAAAAGGTTTTGCGTGAATTTTTGGGATTAAGTTGTAAATATCCTCTCCGAGAGGGTAATCCTCGGTTGTGTCGGCAAGCAGCGAAAGTCCGAAATCAAAATACGGACAAAATCTGTATTCGCCTGTATCATCATTCAGTATAAACGCAATATTATTGGTATGCCTGTCCTCATTCAGAAAAAATGCGTCAAGCTCAAGCATTGCTGTTATATATTTTCCGACATTTTTCAAACCTGTTTTATTCTCGATAAAATCAACGGTGTGGGAAATTTTATCCTTCACATCATCGTACTTCAAAAGATTTTTCGCCATTGATGACGCAAGCCATTGCTTTGACAAATGCTCAAGCGTGACAATGCTTTCATTTTTTTGGCGAAAGTTTTTTGAATAACAACCGTTAAGCTTTCGACCTGCAAATTCTATTTTTATCGGAAAATATTCCGCAAAATCGGTTACATTAGATTTCTTTAACAATTCAGATACAATAACCTCACACAAGCCCTCATATCCCATATGGTCTGCTTTGTACCACAAGTCGTTTACAAGCCACTTTTGCTGATTGCCTTTTGAAGAAGCAGATTTTGTATCTATAAGTGAGTAATGGTCAAGATTGATTTCCTTAATCAAAAAGCGTACAGCTCCTTTCTTGTAAACCTTATATATTGGTTATCCTCAGCCGTTCTTCCGTCTGTTTTTTCAAGTATCTGCAAAGTATCGTAGCCGTCCGCTCCGATTTTTTTCAAAATAGTTTTTCGGAATGCCCTTGATTTCGGAAAACATCTTTCTTCAAGAAACTGTTCAAAATCGTTCCAATCCGGATTTTCATTTATACCGAAAGCTCTTTTCATTATATCATTGGTACGATTCACGATTTTTATTTTCTTATCGGCAAAGTTGACATATATTTCCGTACACACCTTCTGACGGAACATAAAATCAAGCCGCATAACATAATTGCCGTTCAAGGGCTTGTTAAAATATTTTGAAATTGTCTGACGGCTTACATTAAAAGTTTGTGCTATTTCAGCAGTAGTTTTACCGTTTTTCTGCATTTCAATTGCATTTTTAACATCCGTTTCGGTCAACTTATTTTTTCTTCCGCCTTTAAGCCTGCCTGCAATATCCTTTAACTCGGTTTCGTTATCTGTTCCGAACAAATCTATACAAAGCTTTCTGTAATCAGTCATACGCTCCACCACCTTAATAGTGTCAAATATAATTCTTTACACTATCATTATATAGCATATACAAAACAAAGTCAATTATCTTTGCTAAACATTTATATGCCAAAACACCCCGAACAGCTATTGCCGTTCGGGGCGTCTCGGTTTATGTGAATTAAAAAGGATAGGTTAATTAAGCTACCATGGATTATTCAACATCCTGCATAGCGTCGTAGCCTGTTTCGCCTGTTCTAACCTTAACAACATCTTCAACATCATAGATAAAGATTTTGCCGTCACCGATGTGACCTGTGTAAAGTGCCTTAACAGCCGCATCAACAACTGCCTTTACAGGAACCTTGCAAACTACGATTTCAACCTTCATCTTAGGAAGGAGGTTACTTTCAATAGCAACACCACGGTAATACTCTGCTTTACCCTTCTGAGCACCGCAACCGAGTACCTGAGATACTGTCATACCTGTGATGCCGAGCTTATCCATTTCTTCTTTAAGAGCTTCAAGCTTTGACTGCTTGAGAAGAATGTCAATCTTAGTAATCTTTGTGCCGTCGGTAGCCATATCATACTTGCCGGCAAGCTGAACAGGAACTGCCTGAGTTACAGGAACATTGCTGTCAACATCAAATGTTTCATCAAGTGAAGCTGTACCGACACCGATTGGCATAAAGTCTGCATATGCGCTGATAAGACCGTGCTCGCAGATATCGAGGCCCTTCATTTCTTCGTCCTTTGTAACACGAAGACCTACTGTCTTTTTGATGATTGTGAATACGATAATCATGCAAACAACTGTCCAAGCTACGATTGTAACAATACCGAGAGCCTGCTTGCCAAGCTGAGCAAAGCCACCGCCGTAGAAAAGACCTGTAACACCGTTCTGACCGTTACCTGTTGCGAAAAGACCTACTGCAAGGCCGCCCCACATACCGTTTACGCCGTGTACCGAGAATGCGCCGACAGGATCATCTATTTTAAGCTTGATATCAACAAATTCAACTGCTACTACGATGAGGATACCTGAAACGATACCGATAACTGCTGCGCCGATTGCATCAACATCTGCACAACCTGCCGTGATTGCTACAAGACCTGCGAGTGATGCGTTAAGACACATTGAAACATCAGGCTTGCCGTTCTTAATCCATGTAAAGAGCATGGTTGTTACTGTTGCAACTGCCGGAGCAATTGTTGTTGTAAGAAGAATCTGACCGAGACGAGCGCCGTCTTCAGCAGCGGCACCGTTAAAGCCGTACCATGCAAACCAAAGAATGAATACACCGAGAGCACCGAGTGTGATGCTGTGACCGGGGATAGCGTTTACCTTGCCGTTCTTGCCGTATTTACCGATACGGGGTCCGAGAATGATTGCGCCGACAAGTGCCGAGATACCGCCGACCATATGAATTACGATTGAACCTGCAAAGTCGATACAGCCGAGCTGTGCAAGCCAACCCTGACCGTTCCAAACCCAACCTGCTTCAATCGGGTAAACAACGAGTGAAATAACTGCGCTGTAAACACAGTATGCCGAGAATTTTGTACGCTCTGCCATAGCACCTGAAACGATAGTAGCTGCTGTAGCACAGAATACAAGCTGGAATACGAATGAGTTCCAATCAAAGTTCATCCAGTCTGTGAACATATTGAGGTTTGGAACACCGATGAATCCTGCAACATAGTCCTCAGACATCATAAGTCCGAAGCCTAACAGGCTGAATACAACCGTACCGATACAAAAGTCCATCAGGTTTTTCATAATGATGTTACCTGCGTTTTTAGCTCTTGTAAAACCGGTTTCAACCATTGCAAATCCGCACTGCATAAAGAACACGAGTAATGCGCCGATCATAAACCAGACGCCTGTGCCTCCGTAAATTAGTTCTGCCATATAAATCTCTCCTTTTATCAAAATAACAAAAACGGCGTGGAGTTGACAGTTTAATTCTGTCAACCACACGCCGTTGTGTTACCTGTTATACAATATAAATAATGTTATTTAGTATAAATAGAGGTTCTATCAATCACACACCGAAAAGAAGTTCGCCGTATGAAGGATAAGGCCAGTATTCCGAAGCTGTTTCTGTTTCCATTGCGTCACCGACAGCTCTGAGTTCCTGCATAAGTGCAAATACTGTTTCTCTGTAGTACTTAGCATACTTGAGGTTATCATCGCTGTAGTCGCTTGCCTTGATAACAGCCTCTTCAAGCTCTGCAGTTTTCTTTGAGAAACATACAAGTTTGTTTGAAAGGCTTGTAATAAGGTCTTCCTCAACACTTGTAGGAATAGCGTCTGAAAGTGCCTTCTTGGCAAGTGCTGTATCCGTAAGATCTCTTACATATGATGTAACGGCAGGAAGAATGTTCTTCTTAGCCATATCAATCATTGTGAGAGCCTCAATGTTAATCTGCTTAGAATAGCTTTCAAGCTCAATTTCATATCTTGCACGGATTTCGTCTGCCGAACAAATCTTATTCTTAACAAAGAGGTCAACATTCTTCTTGTCAAGGAAGTGTTCCATTGCGTCAGGAAGTGACTTGAGGTTAAGAAGTCCTCTTCTTTCAGCCTCTTCAACCCACTCGGGAGCGTAGTTGTTGCCGTTGAAGATAATGTTCTGATGCTCTGTGAATACTTTCTTAACAAGAGCCTTGATAGCTGCGTCCATATCATCCGCATCTTTAAGCTCATCGTAGAACTCTGAAAGTTCTTCGGCTACCATAGTGTTGAGCATATAGTTAGGACAGGCAATGTTAAGTGAAGAACCAAGTGCTCTGAATTCAAACTTGTTACCTGTGAATGCAAAAGGTGATGTACGGTTACGATCCGATGTGTCCTTCATAAAGTCAGGAAGAACATCAACGCCTGTTCTCATCTTCTGCTTACCCTTGCTTACATATTCTCTGTCATTGATGATTGAATCAACGAGTTCGCCGAGGTCATCACCGAGATACATTGAAATGATTGCAGGCGGTGCTTCGTTAGCGCCGAGACGGTGGTCGTTACCTGCCGATGCAACCGTAATTCTGAGAAGATCCTGATACTCGTGAACAGCCTTTACAACTGCTGCAAGGAAAAGCTGGAACTGAAGGTTGTTTTCAGGAGTCTTGCCGGGATCAAGAAGGTTTTCGCCTGTGTTGGTTGAAATTGACCAGTTGTTGTGCTTACCGGAACCGTTAACACCTGCAAACGGCTTTTCGTGAAGAAGACAAACAAGACCGTGTCTTTCGGCAACCTTCTTCATAACTTCCATTGTAAGCTCGTTGTGGTCGGTTGCAATGTTTGTTGTTGTGAAGATAGGAGCAAGCTCGTGCTGTGAAGGAGCAACTTCGTTATGCTTTGTCTTTGCAAGGATACCGAGTTTCCAGAGTTCCTCGTCAAGGTCTTTCATATAAGCAGCAACTCTTGTCTTGATTGCACCGAAGTAATGGTCGTCAAGTTCCTGTCCTTTAGGAGCTTTTGCACCGAAAAGTGTTCTGCCTGTATAAATAAGGTCCTCTCTCTGATCGTAAGCGTCCTTATCAATAAGGAAGTATTCCTGCTCCGGACCTACTGTTGTTGTAACTCTTGTAACATTTTCTTTGCCAAGAAGATGAAGAATCTTTACAGCCTCTGTATTGATTCTCTCCATTGAACGAAGAAGAGGAGTTTTCTTATCGAGAACCTCGCCTGTATAAGAACAGAATGCTGTAGGAATGTAAAGTGTTCCGTCCTTAACGAATGCATATGATGTCGGATCCCATGTTGTATAGCCTCTTGCCTCGAATGTGGCACGAATACCGCCGCTTGGGAAAGAAGAAGCATCAGGCTCGCCCTTTACAAGCTCTTTACCTGAGAACTCCATGATAACCTGACCTTCACCGTTCGGTGCGATAAAGCTGTCATGCTTTTCGGCTGTGATACCTGTCATCGGCTGGAACCAGTGTGTGTAGTGGGTACAGCCCATTTCAACTGCCCAGTCCTTCATAGCAGCCGCAACAACATTTGCAACGCTGAGGTCAAGCGGTTCACCGTTCTGGATTGTCTTTTTCAAAGCCTTGTAAGTTGACTTTGGAAGTCTTTCCTGCATCTTCTGGTCATTAAATACCATGCTGCCAAAAATTTCGGGAACTTTTGCCATTTTAATTCTCTCCTATCCATTTTGAAAATAAATTTTAATGGTCTGATTTTTGCTTTATAAAAACAGAAAAGGACACTGTAAGCCTCAGCTCACAGCGCCCTTGCTGTCTTTGATGTTGTTAGTATATTCCACTTTTGCGAATTTGTCAATACATTTTTTGAAAAAAGTTTTGAAATTGCAAGTTTTATTAAATTTCCTGCAAAATTAAGCTGAAACACCAATAAGAGTTGCATATTTTCTACAACAATCACAGTAAAATGAAAGTTTTACCCTTAAAAGTTGCAATTTTCCTCTATTTTCCCTTGACAAAGCACAATGTATAGTTATATAATCTAAGTGCTGATTTTCCTTAATCAAAGACGACAAGGTATTTCAGAACATCAGCCGACCTGCACATTCACCTTTGCAGGATATAGCACAGGCTGAGCATAGCGGTTTTACCGCTGAGAAGAGATTGGGCATTTTACAATTACATATATATGATTGATTATTAACCGGCAGAACATTAATTGCCACTTTGAACCGATAAGTTTACGAAAGCAAACTTCCTTTTACATATATATGTATATAAAAAGTCCGCTGAATAATTTTTGTGATTAACAGGAAAGGGTGATCATTAATGGAACAGACAGTCAGAGAGAACAACAAGACTCTGTATTCTCCGAAGTTTGAACATGATAACTGCGGTATCGGAGCTGTTGTTAATATTAAGGGTATCAAGTCACACGACACCGTGGCAAACGCTCTGACAATTGTTGAAACTCTCGAACACAGAGCAGGTAAGGATGCCGAAGGCAAAACAGGTGACGGCGTAGGTATTCTTCTCCAGATTTCACACAAATTTTTTAAGAAGGCAGCTGCTGAAATCGGCATTAAACTCGGTTCCGAAAGAGATTACGCTGTAGGTATGTTCTTCTTCCCTCAGAATGAGCTTGCAAGAAATCAGGCAAAGAAGATGTTTGAAATCATTGCAGAAAAAGAAGGTCTTACAGTTCTCGGTTGGAGAAATGTTCCTTCAAAGCCCGAGGTCCTCGGTCACAGAGCTGTTGAATGTATGCCTGCAATCATGCAGTGCTTTATCAAAAGACCTCACGGTGTAAAAAGAGGCCTTCCGTTCGACAGAAAGCTCTATGTTGCAAGAAGAGTTTTTGAACAGAGTAATGAAGACACATATGTAGTTTCGCTTTCAAGCAGAACTATTGTATATAAAGGTATGTTCCTTGTCGGCGATCTCCGTAACTTCTTCCTTGATCTTCAGGACGAGGATTACGAGTCTGCAATCGCTATGGTTCACTCCCGTTTTTCAACCAACACAAATCCAAGCTGGCAGAGAGCCCATCCTAACAGAATGATTGTTCACAACGGTGAAATCAACACAATCAGAGGCAACGCTGACAAGATGCTTGCCCGTGAGGAAACAATGCGTTCGGAGCATCTCAAGGGCGACCTTGACAAGGTTATTCCTGTTGTAAACACAGAGGGTTCAGACTCTGCAATGCTTGATAACACACTTGAATTTCTCGTAATGAGCGGCATGGAGCTTCCTCTTGCCGTTATGATTACAATTCCGGAGCCGTGGGATAATAACGGCACAATGAGCCAGAAGAGAAAGGACTTCTATCAGTATTATGCAACAATGATGGAGCCGTGGGACGGTCCTGCGTCAATCCTTTTCTCTGACGGCGACATTATGGGTGCGGTTCTTGACCGTAACGGTCTGCGTCCGTCAAGATATTACATCACGGATGACGGCAACCTCATTCTTTCATCGGAAGTCGGCGCACTTCCTATTGATCCCGCAAAGATTGTTACAAAGGAAAGACTTCGCCCGGGCAAAATGCTCCTTGTCGATACGGTTCAGGGCAGACTCATTGATGACGATGAACTCAAAGAATATTATGCGTCAAAACAGCCTTACGGCGAATGGCTCGACAGTAATCTTGTTTGTCTTAAAGACCTCAAAATTCCTAATATGAAGGTTGAGGAGCATTCATATAAAGAAAGACAAAAACTCCAGAAGGCTTTCGGATATACCTACGAAGATGTTATGACATCAATCCTTCCTATGGCAAAGAACGGCACAGAGTCAATTGCCGCAATGGGTACAGACAGTCCGCTTGCAGTTCTTTCAAAAGAACCGCAGCCGCTTTTCAACTACTTCAAACAGCTCTTTGCACAGGTTACAAACCCGCCGATTGACGCAATCCGTGAGGAAGTTGTAACATCAACAACAATTTATATCGGTGAGGACGGCAACATCCTTGAGGAGCGTCCCGAAAACTGCAAGGTTATGAAGATTCACAACCCGATTCTTACATCAACCGATATTCTCAAAATCAAGAATATGCACATTCCGGGCTTTAAGGTTGCGGTTATCCCAATTCTCTACTACAAGAACACAAGACTTTCAAAGGCTGTTAAGCGACTTTTCATTGAAGCTGACAAGGCTTACAATGACGGTGCAAATATTCTTATCCTCTCCGACAGAGGAGTTGACGAAAACCATCTTGCAATTCCGTCACTTCTTGCAGTATCCGCTCTTCATCAGCACCTTGTTGCAACAAAGAAGAGAACTTCACTTGCAATGATACTTGAAAGCGGTGAGCCGAGAGAAGTTCATCATTTTGCAACACTTCTCGGCTACGGTGCAAGTGCAATCAACCCGTATCTTGCTCAGGAAACAATTCACGAGCTTATCGGTGATGACCTTCTTGACAAGGACTACTACGCAGCAGTTGACGATTACAACAGCGCAGTTCTCCACGGCATCGTAAAGATTGCGTCAAAAATGGGTATTTCAACAATCCAGTCATATCATGGCTCACAGATTTTTGAGGCTATCGGTATCGGCAAGGATGTTATTGACGAATACTTCACAGGCACAGTCAGCAGAATCGGCGGTATCACAATCAAGGATATCGAAAAGAATGTTGACAAACTTCACACAGCGGCATTCGATCCGCTTGACCTCGGTGTAAGCGATGAGCTTGAATCCCGTGGTTCACACAAGTTCAGAAGCGGCAAAGAGGAACACCTCTACAATCCGCAGACTATATATATGCTCCAGCAGGCAACAAGAACAGGCGACTATGAGCTTTACAAAAAGTATTCTCATATGATTTCCGAAGAAATGGATCCTGTAAATATCAGAGGTCTTTTCGACTTCAACTTTGCAGAAACTCCTGTTCCGCTTGATGAGGTTGAAAGCGTTGATTCAATCGTAAAGCGTTTCAAGACAGGCGCTATGTCCTACGGTTCAATCTCACAGGAGGCTCACGAAACACTTGCGATTGCAATGAATCAGCTTCACGGCAAGTCAAACTCCGGTGAGGGCGGCGAAAGCCTTGAACGACTTCTCACAAAAGGACAGAAGGTTGACAGATGTTCTGCAATCAAGCAGGTTGCGTCAGGTCGTTTCGGTGTTACATCAAGATACCTCACATCTGCAAACGAAATTCAGATTAAAATGGCTCAGGGTGCAAAGCCGGGCGAAGGCGGACATCTTCCGGGCAAAAAGGTTTATCCCTGGATTGCAAAAACCCGTCATTCAACACCGGGTGTATCGCTCATCTCTCCCCCACCGCACCACGACATTTACTCAATTGAGGACCTTGCACAGCTTATCTACGACCTCAAAAATTCTAACAAAGACGCAAGAATCTCTGTTAAGCTCGTTTCGGAATGCGGTGTAGGTACGGTTGCCGCAGGCGTTGCAAAAGCAGGTGCAGGCGTAATCCTTATTTCAGGTTATGACGGCGGTACAGGCGCTGCTCCGAGAAACTCAATCTACAACGCAGGTCTGCCGTGGGAACTCGGTCTTGCCGAGGCTCATCAGACGCTCATTATGAACGACCTTCGTAACAAGGTTGTTATTGAAACCGACGGTAAGCTTATGAACGGCCGTGATGTTGCAATTGCAGCAATGCTCGGTGCAGAGGAATTTGGTTTTGCGACTGCTCCGCTTGTAACTCTCGGTTGTGCAATGATGAGAGTATGTAACCTTGATACCTGCCCATTCGGTGTTGCAACACAGAACCCCGAGCTCAGAAAGAGATTCTGCGGCAAGCCCGAATATGTAATAAACTTTATGAAGTTTGTAGCAAGCGAACTTCGTGAATATATGTCAAAGCTCGGTGTAAAAACCGTTGATGAGCTTGTCGGAAGAATTGACCTCATCAAGAGAAAAGAAGGCATCACAGGACAGGCTGCCGAGGTTGACCTTTCTAACATTCTTGATACAAACTTTGTTTCAGAAAAGGTTGAATACAACAAAAAGAGCCTTTACGATTTCAAACTTGAATCAACACTTGACGAGAGAATCCTCTGCAAAGAATTTGCAAAGGTTCTTGCAAAAGGCACAAAGAAAAAGGTTGAAGTCAATGTTAAGAACACTGACCGTTCATTCGGTACAATCTTCGGTTCCGAGGTTACAAGAAAGCATTACAACAACCTTGATGACGATACATTTACAGTAGTCTGCAACGGTTCGGGCGGTCAGAGCTTTGGCGCATTCATTCCAAAGGGACTCACACTTGAACTTGTGGGCGACTCAAACGACTACTTCGGCAAGGGACTTTCAGGCGGTAAGCTGGTAGTTTATCCTCCGAAGAACTCAACATTTGACGCAGGTAACAACATCATCATCGGTAATGTTGCACTTTACGGTGCAACAAGCGGCAAGGCATTTATCAACGGTGTTGCAGGCGAGCGTTTCTGCGTAAGAAACTCAGGCGCAACGGCAGTTGTTGAGGGTGTCGGCGACCACGGCTGTGAATATATGACAGGCGGCAGAGTTGTTGTTATCGGCAAAACAGGCAAAAACTTTGCCGCAGGTATGTCCGGCGGTGTTGCCTATGTTCTTGATGAAGAAAGAGACCTTTACACAAAGCTCAACAAAGAAATGGTTCTCTTCTCTGAGGTAACAGAAAAGTACGATATAATCGAACTCAAGACACTTATTGAAGAACATGTTGCAGCAACAGGTTCACAGAGAGGCAAGAAAATCCTTGATAACTTTGACGAGTATCTTCCAAAATTCAAGAAGATTATTCCGCACGACTACAAGAGAATGATGGCTGCAATTGCCGCTTATGAAGAAAAAGGTCTTACAAACGAGCAGGCACAGATTGAAGCTTTCTACGAAATTGTGAATAATAAATAAGGAGGGGATATTTATGGGAAAACCAACAGGATTTATGGAATATAAGCGTGAGGATGCCCCGGCATACTCCGTAAAAGAAAGAATCAAAAATTTTGACGAATTTCACGATCCCCTCAGCAAAGAGGATCAGCAAAAACAGGGTGCAAGATGCATGGACTGCGGTGTGCCTTTCTGTCAGGCAGGAATGCAGATTGGTTCTGCATTCTCGGGCTGTCCGCTTAACAACCTCATTCCCGAATGGAATGACCTCATCTACAAGGGCAACTGGGAACAGGCTTACAACCGTCTTAAAGTTACAAACAACTTCCCCGAATTCACATCCCGTGTATGTCCCGCTCTCTGTGAAAAGGCATGCACCTGCGGTGCAAACGGTGACGCTGTCAGCGTAAGAGCCAACGAATACGGAATCATTGAAAATGCTTATGAAGAAGGTCTTGCAGACGCAAGAATTCCAAAGGTAAGAACAGGCAAGAAAATTGCAATCATCGGTTCGGGTCCATCGGGACTTGCCGCTGCCGACCAGCTCAATCAGCGCGGTCACTCTGTAACGGTATTTGAACGCAATGACAGAGTAGGCGGTCTGCTTATGTACGGCATTCCGAATATGAAGCTTGAAAAAGATGTTATCGAACGCAAGATTAACATTATGGAAGAAGAAGGCGTAACCTTTGAAACCTGCTCAAATGTCGGCAAAGACATCAAAGCAAGCGAAATTCTCAAGGACTTTGACCGTGTAATCCTTGCTTGCGGTGCATCAAATCCGAGAGATATCAAAGTTCCCGGCAGAGAGGCTAACGGCATTCACTTTGCCGTTGACTTCCTCAAATCAACAACAAAGTCACTTCTTGACTGCAACCTCAGAGAGGGTACATTCATCAGCGCAAAAGGCAAGAATGTAATGGTAATCGGCGGCGGCGACACAGGTAACGACTGCGTTGGCACAAGCATCAGACACGGTGCAAAATCCGTTCTTCAGCTTGAAATGATGCCTAAGCTTCCCGACACAAGAAGTGCCGATAACCCATGGCCGCAATGGCCGAGAGTCTGCAAAACAGACTACGGTCAGGAAGAGGCTATTGAAGTTTACGGTCACGATCCACGAGTTTATCAGACAACCGTTAAGCAGTTCATTGCTGACAAGAACGGTAATCTTGTAGGTGCGGAGCTTGTTAAGCTCAAACCAGAAAAGGATGCTAAAACAGGCAGACTTATGATGAAAGAGGTTGAAGGCTCAGAATACAAGGTTGATGTTGAACTCGTACTCATTGCGGCAGGATTCCTCGGCAGTGAAAACTATGTAACCAAGGCATTCGGTGTTGAAACAAACGCAAGAACCAATGTTGCAACGGCAGAAGGCTCACACAAGACAAATGTTGAAAATGTATTTGTTACAGGCGATATGCACAGAGGACAGTCACTTGTTGTCTGGGCGATTCGTGAGGGCAGAGATGTTGCCAAAGAGGTTGACGAAAGCCTTATGGGATACACAAATCTTTAATTGATTACAAATAACCTGATAATCCTCATTTTTTCGATATACCGGTTAATAATCAGAAAGCGCAGGAGCGGATTTCCCTCCTGCGTTTTTCTTTGTCATTTAGGGTTTGTTTCTGTTGCATATCAATATGATTGATGATAAAATAAAGGATATATACAATGCAATAAAATGTGAGGAAATATTATGAGTAACAGACCTGAAACCAATAAACAAAGCTGTCCCGTTTACAAAAAATGCGGCGGTTGTCAACTGCAAAATCTGTCATATCCCGAACAGCTTGAATTCAAGCAGAGGAAAGTAGAAAAACTTCTCAAACGCTTTTGCACCGTTGAAAAAATTATCGGAATGAAAACTCCCTACCACTACCGCAACAAGGTTCAGGCGGCTTTTTATACGGACAAAAAGGGCAAAATCATTTCGGGTGTGTATCAGTCTGGCAGTCATCATGTTGTCGGAATTGACAGCTGTCAAACAGAGGATATTATTGCCGACAAAATCATCGTTGCAGTACGCAAGCTCCTCCCCTCTTTCAGAATGACAACCTATAACGAGGACACAGGCAAAGGTTTTCTCCGTCACATTCTTGTGAAAAGAGGCTTTGCGACAAATCAGATTATGCTTGTGCTTGTGACAGGTACACCTGTTTTTCCGTCAAAAAACAATTTTGTAAAAGCGATTCTGAAACAGTTTCCCGAAATCACAACCATTGTGCAAAATATAAACCCCTACCGCACCAACCTTGTACTCGGTGACAATCAGAAAGTGCTGTACGGCAAGGGTTATATTGAGGATATTCTCTGCGGTTGCAGGTTCAGAATTTCTCCGAAAAGCTTTTACCAAATTAACCCCGTTCAAACCGAAGTTTTGTACGGCAAAGCAATTGAATTTGCAAATCTCAAAGGCAACGAAACCGTGCTTGACACCTACTGCGGAATCGGCACAATCGGCATAATTGCCGCCAAAAACGGTGCAGGCAATGTTATCGGTGCAGAACTTAACGGCGATGCCGTGAGGGATGCAATCGTAAACGCAAGAGCAAATAATCTGAAAAATATCCGTTTCTACAAAGCCGATGCAGGCGAGTTCATGAGAGAAGTTGCAGACGAGGACGAAAAGCCCGATGTTGTGTTCATGGATCCGCCAAGAGCCGGAAGTGACCGAAAATTTCTCGACTCACTAATCAAAATGTCTCCGAAAAAGGTTGTCTATGTTTCCTGCAACCCCGAAACATTGGCAAGAGATTTAGCCTACCTAACCCAAAACAGCCCCTACAAAGCCCAAAAAATCCAACCCGTAGATATGTTCCCCCACACCGCACACATTGAGACCGTAGTCTTGATGTCAAGAAAATAATTAAGCAATATAAAATTTGGCTTGTTTGCTGACTTTTGCAGCAGTTTAAATTATACGCACAACTGCTGCAAATGCTTGGCTGTATCTTGCAGAAACATATCCGCTAATGTTAGGTATCTAAACAGCACAAAACAATTCGAATTAGATACAGTGACTTTGTTTTTATCGGGGTACCCCTATTTATTGACACTTAGCCTGCTTAGTTAGCGTTATGTTAGCCAACTGTTAGACAAACAGATTTTCAGAGGGGTTTTATTCTGCTGAACGCAAAAGAAAAACGCCCTAAACTTCAATGTTTAAGGCGTTTTTTAAGCTTGGTGGGAGAAGATGGATTCGAACCATCGAAGCAAAACGCAACAGATTTACAGTCTGCCCCCTTTGGCCACTCGGGAATTCTCCCATATCAAGTTTTTCAAAAATCAAAGCCTACTGCCTAAACAGTAGGCTTCAATGGAGCTGGTGGACGGACTTGAACCCCCGACCTGCTGATTACAAATCAGCTGCTCTACCAACTGAGCTACACCAGCGAATTTAGCTTTCGCTCTTGCATTCACTCTTTAATTTCGAGTGCTTATATAATATATCACATTCTTCATCATTTGTCAACACTTTTTTCAAATTTTTTTAATTTTTTTGAAGCATTTTCATTTTTTGAAGATGTCCTCGAATGAGTCAGCTTGACTATTATATCATCCTCAATCCTATTCGTCAAGGGTTTTTGCAAAAAAATTTTTCATTGTATTTTTCAGCAAAATATCCTAACGGCTTTGAAAATGCAATCGTACACGAAAACATAACAGACTTTATTCACGGCAACATTGTCTGCAACCAAAGTTACTACAAGCACCTTATCGGCAAAATTAATTATGTTCTGTCGGTAGAAAGCAACAATGCTTATTTTCTGAAAGCACAAGATAAGTTGAAAATGTTGTGGAGAAAACTTTATACACTTTAAATTGGCAAATTACAGAAAAAAAGCACGGTAAACATTACTGTGCTTTTCTTATATCGTCAATAATCATCTGTATATGTGCAATCTGTGAATTATTTAATCCTGTAACATCAACCGTATTTCTATCGTCAATTCCAAGCAAATAGTCGGCACTAACCGAATACAGTCTTACGATTTTCAAGAGCATATCTACAGACGGCTGAATATTATCATTTTCCCAATTACTTATGGTTTGCTTCGTTACATTAAGAGATTTACCAAATTGCACCTGATTCAAACCAAGTGAAATTCTAAGTTCTTTTATTCTTTTACTAAGCATTTCTGCACCACCAAAATAAAAATATCACAATACTATTGTATAAATAATACTTGACAATATTAAAATACTTTGGTATATTAATATTGGACTAAATGCACAAGAACATTTATAAAAAAGGTAGGGTGATTGCTTTGAGGAATAAATTAATAAAATCTTTTAATGTTGAACAAATAAAGAAAGACAAAAATAATAATATCACAGATATTTCATTTAGATACGCAGATGAAAAGCATCAAAATCAAACCGGCATTACCAACAGTAAATTAACCTTAATAGAAATTTACGAAAATGGCATCGTATTTACTTTTGATAATAAAAAAACATCGTGCACAATAAAATACAAAAACTGCAATTCCATACAATTCAATCTATCATCATTTATATTTTTCACTGAACACTCTCCGCGATTAGAATTTGAATTTAGTTCAACCAACCACGACTACAGTATTATTCACAAAATGATTGAATATATAGGTGAAACCGCAAAAACTCATAATTGCAAATTAATCTATAGTTATAAGACTACTAACACAAAAATCTCTACGAACAAACCCTTGGATACCATGATTGATGAATCTTTAACACTAAAAAAGGATATTATCATGGAACCTGGGAATTTCGTAGGCAGTATAGCACTCTTTATTTTCGGTATAGTAGCTTTTATTTATAAAATTAATAACGATAATAATAATACTCTTTTATTGATTTTTTCATTAGCTTTTATCGGTGTTGGAGGTATTCTTTTCTTCATGTCAATACCATCCGATGACGGGTTAAAAGTTTTCGTAATAATATTTGTTATATTTATTGCAATATTAGCAATTTCCTCATTCATTTCAAATTCAAGTAGAATCAGTAGAGAAAATGAAAAATGGAGCGAAGTTGACACCGTGTATGACGGATATCGTACGGATGACGGCTATTATTATTATGACAAAGGCAGTCATCAAATGGAAAAAACATGGAAAGGCATAAATAATAATGTTCCCGATTATAAAGACCAACCAAAAGCGAAATAATTAAAACATAACACTCAAAGGACGCCAAAACGGTGTCCTTTAGTTTTTTGATTGGATTCTAAAAAGACCAAAAAAAAGGACACCCCGTAGGGTGTCACACTTTTATCTTATCACCACTTCTGCCCGAAGTACTTTGTACAGACCTAAACTTTCCGCCTCGCTTGTTGCGTCCTGTGCATAGCTATGCCTCCATAAACGCTCCTCCCTAAAAATGCCCCACAGGGGCATTTTCTTTACGGTCGGCTTCAAATCCCTTCGGGCAGGCCAAAAAAGGACACCCCGTAGGGTGTCCTTTTTTGGCCTGCCCGAAGGGATTTGAACCCCCATTCTCCGGAATCGGAATCCGTTGCGTTATCCAATTGCGCCACGGGCAGATGTATGCGGCAGGGTATTTTGCCTGCCGTTTTTCATTTTTAATTTGCATAATCTTTCATCTGAAAATCAACTGCAAAAACTGCTGTGCAACAGTCTTTAGCTTATATTATGCGGTTATTATACAACAATTTTTTACTTTAAGCAAGGGAAATTTGTCACTCCTCCCGACTGTAAGGCGATCATTCTGCCATACTTTCGAGTTCTTCCCAGATTTCGTACTGCTCCTCCTGCTGTTTTTGCAAATCCTCGAGCAGTTTTGAAAGCTCCATAAGTTTTTCGTAATCTGCGGCAACTGCCTCACTTGAGAGAAGCTCCTGTGTTTTGGCGATTTCTTCGTCAAGTCGCTCAATTTCAGCCTCTGCCTTTTTAAGCTTAGTCTGTCTTTTGCGTTCTTCACTCTGCTTTTGCTTTTGCAAAAAGTAATCGTTCTGCGTTTTTTCTTTTTTATCTTTCTTATTCTCAGTCGGAACAGCACCCGATTTTTCGGCTGTTGTGCGTTCAAGATAATAATCGTAATTACCGAGATATTCCTTTACTCCGTTATTTGTAAGGAGTAAAATTCTGTCGGCAATTTTATTTATAAAATAACGGTCATGGCTGACAATCAGCATTGTACCGCTGTAGTCAAGCAAAGTTTTTTCAAGTTCTTCCCGTGATGATGCGTCAAGGTGGTTTGTCGGCTCATCGAGGAGCAAAAAGTTACTGCCCTTTAGCATTAGTTTCAAGAGAGAAACTCTCGCCCTCTCGCCGCCGCTCATTTTTGAAAGCGGTTTAAACACTTCGTCACCTTTGAACAGGAATGACGCAAGCGCACTTCTGACTTCGGTCTGCGTCATATTCGGGAAGGTATCCCACACCTCATCAAGTGCGGTTTTTGACAGGTCAAGATTCTGCTGCATCTGATCAAAATAACCGATTTCAACATTTGTACCGTAGTCATATTCACCGCTGTTCATAGGAGTTTTGCCCGTTAAGATTCTGAACAGCGTTGTTTTACCGCAACCGTTGCCGCCGATAATGAACACTCTCTCGCCTTTTCTGATATGTATATCAACATTTTTGAAAAGCTGTTTGTTGTCAAACGACTTGGCAAGGTTTTTACAGATTAAAACATCGTTGCCGCTTTCACATCTCGGCTCAAAATGCATACGCATTGTTTCAAGCTCGCTTTCGGGGGCAACAAGCCCGTCTTTGATTCTGTCAGCCTCTTTCTGCTTACTTGCGGCTGTGATAAAATTGTGAGCCTGTCCCCAGCGTTTCTGCTGTTCAACAATGCCCTCAATACGCTTTATCTCCTTTAAATCGTGTTCATATTTATTTTTAAGCGACTCATTCACCGATTCCTTTTTCTTGACAAATTCCGAATATGAGCCCTTATAAACCATAGCACGGTTGTGTTCAAGTTCAATCGTCTTGTTGGTTACATTATCAAGAAAATAACGGTCATGGCTGATGATAATCATTGCGCCCTTGAAATCTCTCAAAAAGCCTTCAAGCCATGCGATTGCGTCAATGTCAAGGTGGTTTGTCGGCTCGTCAAGGAGGAGCATATTGCTCTGCGACAGCAACAGCTTTGCAAGGCAAAGCTTTGAACGCTGACCGCCGCTTAAATTGCCGACAGGCATTGTAAAGTCATTTTCGGAAAATCCGAGTCCCAAAAGTGCGGAACGGGTTCTGCTTTTATAGGTCAGACCGCCTGCTCTTTCAAACTGTTCAATGAGCATTGTCTGCCTTTCAACAAGCTCGTCAAGATTTCCCGACTTGTTGTCAATCTGGTGTGCAAGTGCGGAAATTTCTGTTTCCATATCCGAAAGATAATCGAACACGGAAAGCAGCTCGTGATACACATCTGCCCTCGGATTGTTGCAGGCATGCTGTTCCATATATCCCGGACGGACATTTTTTGAAAAGGTAACAGTTCCCGAAACAGGGCTGATTTCGCCGTTGAGTATCTTAAAGAGAGTTGTTTTACCGACTCCGTTAGCTCCGATAAAGCCCACCTTATCTCTTTCTTCAACATCAAACGAAACATCGGTAAAAAGGTTTCTTTCGATAAAAGTCATTGTAAGATTTCTTACTGATAATGCCGGCAAAACATACACTCCCTTTCAAATTCGCTACCCACTATTGTACATTAAAATCGACAAAAGAGCAATACAAAATTGAAAATATGCCATAGGTTTACAAGGGCATAAGACACAATTCCGACCGTTAAAAGCATTTCGGCTGTTTTGCTCCTGCCGATTTCGGCAAGCTTATAAATCAATGCACAACCAAGAATAAGCACAAGCGGCAAAATTCCCTTGATTAACAATGTCAGCCAAAAGTTTTCAAGCACAGGCTGCATAACGGGATTTGCCTCAACAAAATGTCCGCTGCCGATGAGCGCCTCTGTACAAATCCAGTCAACAATATTGAGAAAATAGAGTAAGCCGAGTTTGTAATAAAACGAACGGCTCTCATGACCTTTTTCATTGACGATATTATTGACATCAGATTCATTTGCCGATTTCAAATTAAACACAACGGTTTTTTTAAGTCCGGTTTTTTCTGTCATACACAACACCTCAACGGTATTTTTTCCCGCTGAGAATGTTATATTCACACAAAAGAAAAGAGCCTCCCCTCGGAAGCTCAATTTGAAACGAATTATTCAAAGTTAATGTCGCCCTCATATTTCTTTTTGAAAAGCTCAAATACCTTGTTAAGAGTATCTTCATCGTCAATGCTGACATATTCCTCTGTTTCTTCGTCAATCTGATTAATCTGAAGAATAACAACCTCGTCTGCATCTTCGTCATTTTCGATGAGAACAATGTACTCCGTACCCTCAAACTCGATTACATCAAGAAATTCAAATTCAACTTCCTGACCGTTTTCGTCCTCAAGAGTGATGAGCATACCCTGATCTTCTTCGTTCATAAGCTCGTTTTTTGTATCTGCCATAGCGTATTCCTTTCCGAATGCGTTTAACGCCTCATTAAATAAACTAAGCTTAGTATAACCCAAAACATCGGCAAAATCAACACTTTATTGATATTTTACATTTAAAAGGTAAAAGCCAAAAACAGCTGCGATTGCTCGCAGCTGTCCTTGGGTTTAGAAGTTTTGAAATTAACGTGAAAACCGTAGATATTTAAGTCAGTGTTTTCAGAATTAACCTACTTTGGCGTTACCTGTGTCGCCGAACATATTAAGTCTGAAAAGCTTGCTCTCGTCGTTCTTGTTTTCGCAAATAATACTTGCTTCTGCAATCCTGCCGCCTTCGATAAGTCTTGTAAGACCGACAAGCTGGCAAAGCTTGCTGCGGAGATTGAGTCTGTCGCCTTCGCTTGTAACGAGATATACATTGCCCTCGCAGGTATCGAGCACGGCGAGGAATTTGGTTACATCAACATTGTGTAAGCTAAGAATTGGTGTCATAAAATTTCCTCCATTCAATTCTTTAAAAATATAAAGTTTTGTTTTCGTGCGCCATTTACCATTTGGCAAAATCATGATCAATTTATCGACTATGTGATAATTCAATTTTACTCGAGTAAGGCTAATTGGAAATCAGCCGATAGTCAAGCGGACTATTTACTTGACAATTATTATTATAGTCAAACATTCGGAAAAGTCAACAATTTTAGCGATTAATTTTTGTTCACAAATACATTTAGGTGTCAGTTATGCACAATAAATTGTTGTGCTTTTTGTACAATGTGCTTTGTATTTGCTTTTATGGAAATATAGTTTTAACACAAGCATAACATTTGATTGTGTAAATTCAACAACTTGTTTCTTTTTCAGCATTATATAACTGCTGTTTTTTACAAACTTAATTTAATAGGCATATTGAGATTTTGCTCATTTTAAGTTATAATCTATGTTATGAAGGCTGATATCAAAAAGGATTCAGGATTGCTCCGAATTAAATTTTCAATAAAAGCAATCATACAAATAAGAAAGGAATCATGACATGCTTAACGATTTTTACAAACAGTTCAAAAGCGGAACAGACATACGAGGAGTTGCAAGCGAGGGTGTTGAGGGACAAAGTGTAAACCTTACCGACGATGTTGTTGCCGATATGGCAGATGGCTTTGTGCTTTGGCTTTCTAAAAAAGTTTCAAAAAAGCCGAGCGAGCTCAAAATCTCTGTCGGTCGTGACAGCCGTATTTCGGGACCGCATATAATGAAAATCACAACCGAGCGTTTTAAGCGTTGCGGTGCAGAAGTTCTCTGCTGTCAGCTTGCGTCAACTCCGTCAATGTTTATGACAACCGTTGACCTCGGATGTGACGGTGCTCTTCAGATTACCGCAAGTCACCACCCGTTCAACAGAAACGGTCTTAAATTTTTCACCCGCGAGGGCGGTCTTGAGGGCAGTGACATTGAGGAAATTCTTCTCTACGCACAAAACGGTGAACACCCCGAAGAAAGCAACGGCGGAAATATTACGGATGTTGACTATATGAGCGACTACGCAAAGGGACTTTGCGAGAAGATTAAAAAGGAAGTTAATGCAGAAGATTACGAGCATCCGCTCAAGGGCTTTAAGATTGTTGTTGACGCAGGCAACGGTGCAGGCGGATTTTATGCCGACAAGGTGCTTTCTGTTCTCGGAGCAGACACAACAGGCAGCCGTTATCTTGAACCTGACGGAATGTTCCCGAATCATGTGCCGAATCCCGAAGCTAAAGAGGCAATGGATTCAATCTGTGAGGCTGTCAGAGAATCGGGCGCAGACCTCGGCGTAATCTTTGATACGGATGTTGACCGTGGCGGTGCTGTTGACAGCAAGGGCAACGAAATCAATCGAAACAGACTTGTAGCCGTTGCGGCGGCAATTGCTCTTGAGGGCAATGACGGCGGTATGATTGTTACAGACTCAATCACATCAAGCGGTCTTAAACAGTTTATTGAAAATGACCTTGGCGGAAAGCATTACCGCTATCGCAGAGGCTATAAGAATGTTATCGACAAGGCTCTTGAGCTCAACGCTCAGGGCATCAACTGTCCTCTTGCAATCGAAACATCGGGTCATGCCGCAATGCGTGAAAACTACTTTCTTGATGACGGTGCATATCTCTGCACAAAAATTATTATCAAGGCGGCCCAGATGAGAAAAGAGGGCAAGGAGCTTGATGAGCTTACCGCCTCACTCAAAGAGCCGCTTGAAAGCACAGAAATCAGATACAAAATTCTTGAAAAAGATTTCAGAGCCTGCGGTGAAAAAATTATTGCCGACCTTACAAAGTATGCCGAGGAGCAGGACGGCTGGTGCGTTGCCGATGATAACCGTGAGGGCATCAGAGTTTCGTTTGACAGGGATAACGGTGATGGCTGGTTCTTGCTCAGACTTTCGGTACACGATCCGATTATGCCTCTCAATGTTGAAAGTGACAGCGAGGGCGGTGTAAAAATCATCTGCGACAAGCTTGGTGAATTTTTAAAGACTACAACAGGTCTTGACCTCTGATATTGGAATATTTTGCGTTTTTATTGATTTTTATTGTCGCAACTACGGGTTGCAACCGAGAGTTGCGACAATGGAACCCGAAATGTATTGTTTTTTTGGGCAGGCAACCGATATAATTTTCTCACAAGGTAAAACCCTAAAGCAATATTTGAGGAGGAAATTTTATGAACATTGAAACCGCCAACAGACTTTTGCAGTACAGAAAAAAGATGAATCTAAGCCAGGAGGAGCTTGCCTCAAGAATAGGTGTAAGCCGTCAGGCTGTGTCAAAATGGGAGCGTGCAGAGGCATCGCCCGACACGGATAATCTTATTCTTCTTGCCGATATCTACGGTGTTTCGCTTGATGAATTGCTTAAAGGCGAAAAAGAAACCGAAAGCGAAACACAGTCAGAAGAACCCGAAAATAATTCCGAAAATAATCCCGACAGCGACACAACATACAAAAAATCAGACAAGGTTTCGTTCAAACACGGAATCCATGTTGACTCAAAGGACGGTGATTCTGTTCACCTTAATTTCAGGGACGGAATCCATGTTAAAGATAAAGACGGTACAAAGGTTGATGTCGGCTGGAACGGAATTCATGTTGAAGAAAACGGCAAAACAAAAGTATATACAGACGAAAACGGAAATGTTATGTATGATGAAAGCATTGAAGAGCATAAACATTCAAAGTCGCACCGCTTTTGGAAACACTTTCCGTTTTGGTTGATTGCCGTTATCGGATTCCTCGTTTGGGGATTCAGCGGAGTGTTGCTCGGTTGGGTACTCAGCTGGGTATGCTTTCTGACAATTCCTCTCTATTACACACTTGTTGACGCAATCTACAAACGCAAGCCGAGTCATTTTGCTTATCCCCTGCTTGTCGTTATTGTGTATATGTTTTTCGGATTTCTCGACATCTGCGGCGGTTGGTCATTTGGTTGGATTGCATTTTTAACAATTCCGATTTATTATGAAATCTGCAAGCTTTTCAAAAGTGAAAGAAAAAGCTCTGACGATTAAAACTGAATTAAAGACATACAAAAACACGGCAGTTTTTTATCAACTGCCGTGTTTGATTTTGCTGTAAACTATGTCCTTGTATAAAGTGTAAACCATGTTGTTGACATAGTATTCGCCCATAGATTGTGCAAACAGATAATCGTACAAATAAAATTTTACGGAATCATAACTGTGTCTGTTGTGTCGAGCTGTGAGGTTCTCATTGCGGGCTTGCAGAGTTCAATCTGCCTGCCGTCTTTGATAAAGAGCGGAACTTCATTGAGAGCAACCTCAATATAATGAGTACCCTTGCTCATTTTTTCTGTTGTAACGCTTGTACCGCTGAGTTTTACAAAAGTCATGTTCTCGGGGAGATAAACATATCTTCCGCCTACATTCTGCTCATATACAGGGCAAATCATGCACTCGTCACCGAGCATAAGCTGTGTTTCACATTCACGGGCAATTTTATCATCGGGATAATCAAACGAGAGCGGTCTGAAAATCATATCATTTTCTTCGCTTGCCTTTTTGAATGTTCTGTAAAGGTACGGAATAAGTCTGTAACGAACCTCAACAATATCCTTGAAATCATCGCTGTTTTCAAAGCTGTAGCATTCCTGATTTCTTGTGCCGAGAGCGGCATGGTTACGCATAAGCGGAGTAAACACACCGAGTGCAAGGAAACGAAGAACAAGGTCACGGGTTGCATTTTCGTTAAAGCCTCCGAGATCTGCACCGCAGTAAAGAAAGCCGCACATATTTGCCGACGGGAGCATTTTGAGGTCAAGAAGAATGTGCGACCACCAAGAGTGGTTATCACCGAACCAGATACCGCTTGAACGGTGAGCGCCTACATATGACGCACGGGAGAACATAAGGATTTTTTCTTTACCGAACTCCTCCGCAAAATATTCGCCGGCGGCCTTTGTCATATTAGCACCGTAAATGTTGTGAACCTGATCATGGCAAACCTGTTTGCCGTCAACTGTATGGTAAATGCTTGAATAATCCTCTGGACTGTTTGAAAGACCTGCGAATGTGTCCTTGAGCTCAAAGAATTTTGAAAGATCAAGGTTCTGCCCTTTAAGAGAAGCCGCCTTATCAAGTGCTTTGTTAAGTCCTTTTACCGAATAGAAAATTGCAGGCTCGTTCATATCGTTCCAGAAACCGTCAATTCCCATATCTGTGAGAATTTTATATTTTGAGCCGAACCACTTTCTTACATCCGGACGGAGAAAATCGGGAAAGCCAACTATACCGGGCCATACACCGCCCTCAAAATCCGTGCCGTCCTCGTTTTTGCAGAAGTATCCGTTCTTTCTGCCCTCTTCATAGATATCGTAGCCGTTCTCTTTTTTAACGCCTGCGTCAATAATCGGAATGAGGTGGATTCCTTCTTCCCTTTTCTTTGAAACATAGTCCTTGAAATTCGGAAATTTTTCATCATCAACAGTAAAGTCCTTGTAACGCTCCATATAGTCGATGTCGAGATATACGCAGTCAAGCGGAATTCCTGCCTTGTTGTAACCGTCAACAACAGCGTCAACAGCTTCGGCATTGTGATAGCTCCAACGGCTCTGCTGATAGCCGAATGCCCAAAACGGCGGAACATAGCTTGTGCCGATTGATTTTCTGAATTCTTTTACGATTTCAAGCGACTTTGTGCCGTCAATGTAATAAATATCAAAATCCGTGCCGTCAATTGTGATAACGGTTTTGTTTGCGGTTGTATAGCCGATGTCCCAACGGATTTTTGACGGGAAGTCGATAAAAATACCAAAAGTTTTTGAACCGCTGAGCATAAGGAAATTGTGAGCGGCATAGAGGGATGACTTTGTTTCGGTGTGGAACGGGTCATCACTGCAAAAGCTGTTATACACCCAACCACGCTTGTTGATTCCTCTCGGAGCTTCGCCGAGGCCGTAGACGATGTCGCTGTCTGCCATATCAAATTCAAAGACAAAATTTCCGTTTTCAAACTTGCCGCCGAGCGGAAATTCCGCAATAGGCAGAGCGTTAAATTTTTCAACAACAGCCTGCGTATCAATCGGGTTGCCCGATGTAAACTTTTTAATCATTAAAGCACTTCCTTCTTTATTAAAATTTTCCGATTTTTTCAAAGCGTTCTGCAAAATCTTGCCGACACGCACTTGCAATTTTAGTATAACATTAATTTTGATTATTGCAATGGTAAAATTTATTTTTGTATTATTTTGTTTTTACGCATTAAAAAAGCACCTTTACGAGCCTGTAAAGGTGCAAATTTTATTCTTTTACGCTTTATCAGTCAAAAATATCATTCTTGCTTTCAGACTTTCCGTCTTGGTAAATCTTGAGGTTTCCCGTATCATCACACACACCGAGAAAAACATCTTTGAGCCGTTTGCGGTTGTTGTCAAGCTGTTTTTTGAGCCATTCAAGATTAAAGCCCGATTCGGCAAGATTTTTCTCGAGAATTTTTCCGTCCGTAATAACCACGGACTCGGGTCGGGTTTGGTGAACAATGATTTTTAAATCATCCGGAGTTGCAGGGCGCTTTTTGTCCTTTGGCAGAACCGACAAATCGCCGTTCTGTTCAAGAAAAACCGTTTCGACATCATCAAGACTAAAATATCCCTTTTCACGCATTCGTGTAAGAAATTCGTTTATATCAATTTTTGCAACCGAAAAATTCTTTTTGTACAACTTTCCTCTGTCGAAAATCACAATAGACTTGCCTGTTAAAAATCTTCGTAACATTGTTGATTTTTGCGAAAGCCACGAACAAAGCATAACAATTATAACATAAACAATGAGTGCCACAAGACACGCCCAAAAGTCTGACATTTCGGCTGTTGCCATCTCCGCTGCGATTGAACCGATTGTGATTCCGTTGATGTAGTCAAAAAGATTAAGGCTTGACATCTGCTTGTTGCCGATGAACTTTGACAGCAAGAACAATACTGCAATTGAAACGGGCGCCGTTATTAATGCACGCAAAAAGTCCATAATATCCCTCCGATAGGGTTATTATGGACTTTAAATTATTTTTTATTCCGCAAAATTACCAAGGCTTAACTGTGCCTGTGATTTCCGAAACGCTCTTGATTCCGTTTTTGTCGAGCCATTCGTTCATACCGTCGGCAATCTTAATAGGCGCATACGGATCCGTAAAAAGGATTGTACCGATTTGAAGTGCGGTTGCGCCTGCCATCATCATCTCGATTGCATCCTGCCAGCTTGAGATACCGCCCATACCGATAATCGGAATTTTAACTGCATTTGCAACCTGCCAAACCATTCTTACTGCAACAGGGAAAATTGCAGGGCCGCTCATTCCGCCTGTGTTGTTGCGGATAATCGGTCTTCGTGAGTTGATGTCGATACGCATACCTGTGAGCGTGTTAATCATTGAAATTGCGTCTGCACCGTTTGCCTCTGCCGACTGTGCGATTGATGCAATGTCGGTAACATTTGGGCTGAGCTTTACGATAAGCGGTTTTTTGCAATACTTTTTGACAGCCGCAGTAATTGCACCTACGGATTCACAGCTTGTGCCAAACTGCACTCCGCCGCTCTTGACATTAGGGCATGAGATGTTGAGCTCAATCATATCAACATCGGTTTCGCTGAGTTTTTCAGCCATTGCACAATAATCTTCGGGAGTGTTGCCGGCAATGTTTGCAATGATAACCGTATTCTGCTTTTTGAGCCACGGCAAATCCTCATTGATAAAAACATCAACACCGGGGTTTTGAAGTCCTACTGCATTCAAAATGCCTGAAGGAGTTTCGGCTACTCTTGGAACAGGGTTGCCGTCACGGCGGGTAAGTGTGATACCCTTGCATGAAATACCGCCGAGCTTTTCAAGGGGATAAAGCTCTGAATATTCCATACCGAAACCGAATGTTCCCGATGCGGCAATGAGAGGATTGTTAAATTCCACTCCGCAAACTTTTACAGATAAATCAGCCATTGAAAACTACCTCCTCAGCATTGAATACGGGGCCGTTTTTGCAGACATGCTGCATAATTTCTTCACCGTTTTTTCTTACCTTTACTGCGCACACAAGGCATGCGCCCATTCCGCAGGCCATTCTCTCCTCAAGAGAAATCTGACACGGCTTTCCTGCCTCTTTGCAAACATCGGCAATAGCCTTGAGCATCGGGGTAGGACCGCATGCACAAACCTCGTCAACCTCTGAGATTTTTTCTTTGAGAACATCTGTTACAAAGCCGTGGATTCCCGCACTTCCGTCATCTGTTGTCAGCACAAGTTCTGCACCGGCTTTCTTGAAATCATCCTGAAGAATAATAAGGTCTTTGTTTCTGAAGCCTGTGATAACAAGCGGATTTTCACACTGCTTTGCTGTGTAGAGCATCGGAGGAACGCCTATACCGCCGCCGATAAGGCAATAACGCTTGCCCTTTTCAATTTTAAAGCCGTTGCCGAGAGGAGCGAGAATATCAACGCTTTCGCCCTTTTTCATCTCGGACATAATTTTTGTTCCCTCACCCTTTACCTGATAAACAAGGCGGAGAACACCGTTTTCGCTGTCACAAACCGAAATAGGTCTGCGCAGAGTTTTTGAAGGCACATAAACATGGGCAAACTGTCCGCACTTTGCAAGCGGAGCAAGCTCGTCATTTTTTACCCTCATATCAAAAATGCCGTCTGCAATCTGTTCGTTTGACAAAAGTTCAAACTTCTGAACATCATACTTTTTCATAATATCATTCCTTTGGTTAGCTTTATTTATATAAAATCAATTTTTAAGCAGAGTGTCCCTGCATTGCTGACAAAAGTGAACATCTCATCACATCGCCGTTAATCAACATATTCAAGTTCAACAGTCAGCACACCTAACTCATCCTTGCGATAAACATAACAGCTTTCCGCAAGCCTTGGTGAATAACCGTTAATCTCATTAGCCTCTGAAATCCAGTTATAAAGATAACCGTCATTCATCATCCTGTCATACATATAATTGAAATCGGTGTTCTTATCAACAACAATGCTGAAATATTCATCCCCGTTTTTTGCAGCATTTGCAACAGCTTGGCTTACATCATCGGCATTATCTGGATCTGAAACAGTCGGGTACTTATAGTTAAAATAGTTGTACTTTTCAGCCGTACACTTTGGAACATAAAAATTGCACCATGTAGCAACGCTCAAATAAGTTTGTGAATTAAGCTCGGAATACTTATATGACAGCTTATGATCCTTGAACATAAGGTCATCGGTTAGGTTAAAATAATCGTTTTCCGCATAATTATTTTCGCCGTCGGTATCATTCCATGTAACATCAATTTGGTACCAATCGCCGCTGATTTTTACACCGTTCCATGCGTGATTGTCTGAATCGGCTGTTCCCGAAAGTAATACGCAGTCAATATTCGCCTTGTTGCACAAAAGCTGAAAGGCTCTTGCGTAACCCTCACACACGGCTTTGCCGTCAACCAACGCGCCGTAGGCATCGTTTTCATTGCCCTGAACATCATTGTTTTCAGCCGCTTCTTCATCATACCTGCAATTGTCAATTATATAGTTGTTAATGTATTCTTCTCTTTCAAAATCATTGCCCGAGGGCAAATTCTTCAAAACAGAGGCAACGGCAATATTGAATTTTTTCTTGGCGGCTATAAGCTCATCATTTTGAACAGTATAATCAAGCTTTACGCTTGTTGTGTCACCATACGGAACAAAAAGACTTGACCCCTTGAGCCAAAAAGTTTCGGGGTGGTCGTTTTTGTATGCCTCAACAGCCTGTGTAATCTGATAATCGGAAAGCGAGCCTGTTGTTGTAATGTTCGGTGCATACACGGTATCAACACTCTTTGCGATTCTCATATACAGTTCTTTTACATAATCATCGGTAAGCGTCTCGTAGGCATAATCGGTTTTTACATCTGCATAATCCTTGTCGTTTTCAACATCTTGTGCACTCGGAGTTGTAACGGATTTTTCTATGATAGAGCTTCTCTTTGGTTCACTGCTTTCGGAATCATCCGTCAACGAACACGAACAGCCGAAAAATGCAACCGCACAGGTTATTAAACAAACTAAGGCAGTTTTATATATTTTCAAAGAATCATCTCAATTTTATTTTAAACTATTTATTCCATATACGGAATACGGCAGCAGTCAAAACTGACTGTCGCCGTATGGATTTGTCATGTTCTATTTTACTTTATTTTCGCCTTGCAGTCAATGCAAATTTGAGCATTAAACTACTTTCCCGTAACATGGGTATCACCGAAAGCCTCGGCATAAACATTGTTGTCGAGAATCATTCTTGAAACGGTAAAGAGGTTGTTGCATCTGTTATTGAGTTCGTCAATATCATCCTTGCCCTTTGCGCCCTTGAAAGCGGTGTATTCGCCTGTTGACGCATTGTATTTTCCGTTCTGAGAAATCCAGCTTCTGTCGGCAAACACAACGAACGGTTCTTTGTTTCCGAAAACATCCGTACCTGCCAACATTCTGCTGTCATATTCAAGACCGAGCATATTTGAAAGCGTGGGCAGAATATCAAGGCTTGAACAGTATGTGTTAACCTTGACGGGCTTTTTCATTGAACCGCTCCACAACAGCCATGCATTTTTGTACTGTTCAAAGGTTGTGTCAACCTTGTGCCCCGCAAGTTCAGACACACCGTCAAATTCATCAAGCGAATACGGATAATGGTCGTCCGTAAGGCAAATAAGGGTGTTGTCAAGCTTGCCTGCTTTTTCGAGTCTTGCAAGAAGATATTCCATTGCCTTGTCAAGCTCAATGTTTGCGGCAAGATAACCCTTGACCTCATCGCTGTATTTCAGGTCTTTTACAAGGTCTGCGTTGCGTTCGCTCATGGTGTTGTATGAATATCCGCCATGACCGCTGACCGTCATATAATAAACGCTGAAGCTGTCGGAATTTATGTAATCGTCAACCGTTTTCTGCATCATCTTGAGGTCGGAATTCGGCCACACATTTTCACCAAGGTCAAGACCTTTTCCGATTGCAGAGTAGTCATAGCCGATATTTGTAAGGTACTTGTCCCTGTCGTAGTAATCATAGGTGTGATTGTGGTAAGCGTTAACTGTTTTGTAACCGAGTTTTCTGCTCTGCTCACCGAGAGTGAACGGGAAACTTACATTATTTTCGGCTGACTTTGAAAAGCTCCACACACCGGATTTTGGAATCAGTCCCGTAAGATTTGCATATTCACCGTCAGTTGTGCTTACGCCCCACGCAGGCGAATAGTAATTTTCAAATTGAAATCCCTCGTTATACATTTTGCAGAGTGTCGGAGTCAGATCCTTGTCAATTGCATACTGTGAAAAGCTTTCGGCTGTAATGAAAATTATGTTGTAGCCCTTGAACATACCCGTGTATTCATTGGTATAGCTCGGTTCTTCGCTGTCAAAATATTCATAAAGCGACTTTAACTCATCATTATTTGTACTCTTTGCAAGCTTTGAAAAATCAGCACTCATAATCTGAGCTTCCTGCTCTGTTTTTGTAATTTCATCGGCAGTCGATTCTTTATTTTTCGGCTTGCTGTTTGTGCGTATATTCGCTTTGTAACCGAACATAAGACGGCTGATGTCAAGCCTTTGCATTGTGTAAAGTCCGTAGCGTTCACACACGGCAACCTGTTGCAATTCACCGTAATAAAGATTGTAGTTGCTTTTTGTGTCGGAAGAATCACGGTCAATGCCTACCGCAAGGACAGTTCCGATCTGAAAAACCACCGCAATCAAAAGTACAATCAGCTTACCCTTTAACTTTACTTTTGAAAAGTCAAACAGCTTTCCGCCGAAAATTATAAAGAAAGCAAGCGGAACAAAAAGTAAAACAACAAACACAATTCTGCTTGTTATCGCAGTCATGATCATATCAATTGAATTGAATGCCTGCCCTGCACCGCCGTTTGTAACGCTGCTTACAACAACCATTGTGCCGAAAACATTATAGTATATCATCTGCACACCGTACCATATCGTCAGCACAGCCGTGAGTACGGTTGCAATCCCTCTGTTTACCCCTCTGCGTTTTGAAAAAGAACACAACAAAACAAGTACCGCCGAAAGCACGATTGTGAACAGAAATGTGAAGGCAAAACCGCCGAGCACATCAAACCCCGACGCAAATTTAAGGTCGGTTTCAAGCCATAGAATCAAAAGCGGAAAGTACGCAAAAAATGCGATTCTCTTTGCAAAGCCATGACTTTTTTCAGGCTTTCTGTAGTAGTTAAAATTTGAACTTCCGCCTTTTACGGCAGGCTGTCCCACATAGTGATTTCTTCTTGAAAATCCGCTGTTTGTACCGTCTGAATATGTCATTTAATTCTCCTTTCTTTTTCAATGCAGTTATTAAGTAGATTATAAAACGAAAACGCCGCCATTGCAATGACAAATTTCACCAAAATTCGCCCTATATGACACATTCGGACTTTTTATATATTGAAACAGTTGACCTTTTGTAGTATAATTATAGTTTAATGAGAGGCTTGTGTGAAAAGCTATGCAAATTGCGGTTTTGAACAAGGCTTCTTAATTTATGTATTATTATGAAAAGGAAGATTTTTATGGCAAAGAAACAGTTTAAATCAGAGTCAAAAAGACTTCTTGACCTTATGATTAACTCAATTTATACTCACAAAGAAATTTTTCTTCGTGAGATTATTTCAAATGCAAGCGACGCTATCGACAAGCTTTGCTTCATTTCTCTTACCGATGACAAGGTCGGTCTTGACAGAGGCGATTTCAAAATCGTTTTAAAGCCCGACAAAGAAAGCCGTACTCTTACAATCACGGATAACGGTATCGGCATGAACAAGGATGACCTTGAAAACAACCTCGGCACAATCGCATCCTCAGGCTCACTCAAATTCAAGCAGAGCATGGAAGAAAAGCAGGACGACATTGACATTATCGGTCAGTTCGGTGTTGGTTTCTACTCGGCATTTATGGTTGCAAAGAAGATTACCGTAAACACAAAGAAATACGGCGAGGACACGGCATATTGCTGGCAGTCAAGCGGTGCAGACGGCTACACAATCAGCGAGATTGAAAAGGAAAATGCCGGCACAGAGATTATTCTTGAAATCAAGGATAACACAGACGATGAAAACTATGACGAATTCCTTGAGCAGTACAGAATACAGGGACTTGTCAAGAAGTATTCCGACTACATCCGCTACCCGATTGTTATGGATATGACAAAGAGCAGAGTTAAGGAAGAAACCAAGGACAGCGACAAGCCCGAATATGAGGATTACACGGAAACCGTAACACTCAACAGCATGATTCCTCTTTGGCAGAGAAGAAAGAAAGATGTTACTCAGGAAGAATACGACAAGTTCTACAGCGAAAAATTTATGGCTATGGACAAGCCACTTAAAACTATCGTAACTTCTGTTGAGGGTGTTGTAACCTACAAGGCATTGCTCTTTATTCCGTCTGTTGCTCCTTATGACTACTACACAAAGGAATACAAAAAGGGACTTCAGCTTTATTCAAGCGGTGTGCTTATTATGGATAACTGCGAAGAGCTTTTGCCCGAGCACTTCCGTTTTGTAAAGGGTATTGTTGACAGCGCAGACCTTTCGCTCAACATTTCAAGAGAAATGCTCCAGCATGACCGTCACCTCATTACAATTGCTCAGAACATTGAAAAGAAGATTAAAAACGAGCTTACTTCAATGCTTCAGAATGACCGTGAGAATTACGAAAAATTCTTCAACGCATTCGGCAGACAGCTTAAATTCGGTGTTGTTTCGGACTACGGTATGCACAAGGAAGAACTTCAGGACCTTATTATGTTCTATTCTTCAAGCGAGAAAAAGCTTGTTACGCTTTCGGAATATGTTGACAGAATGAAAGAGGATCAGAAATTCATCTACTTTGCAACAGGCGAAAATGCCGCTGCAATCGACACACTTCCGCAGACAGAGCTTATCCGCTCAAAGGGTTACGAAATTCTTTACTGTACAGAGGAAATTGACGAGTTTACTCTACAGTCACTCATGACATATAAGGAAAAGAAATTCTGTTCAGCAATGAACGATGACCTCGGCATTGAAACCGAGGAAAATAAAGAGGATGAAGAAAACAAGGACGCACTTCTTACATTTGTTAAGGAAACACTCGGTGACAAGGTTGCAGAGGTTACCGCATCAAAGAAACTTGTTTCACATCCTGTTTGCCTTACGGCAAAGGGCGGCATTTCATTTGAAATGGAAAAGTATTTCAACTCAGTTCAGCCTGACGCAAATATGAAGGCTCAGCGTGTGCTTGAGCTTAACCTTTCACACCCTGCCGTTAAGAAGATGGAAGAATTTATCAAGAGCGATGTTGACAGAGCAAAGAAGTATGCCGAGGTTCTCTACAGTCAGGCACTTCTAATCGCAGGACTTCCGCTTGAAAATCCGTCCGAATACACAGACCTTGTCTGCTCAATTATGTAAATTTACCGATTTCCGCAATTCAGTAAGGGCGCTCATTGGGCGTCCTCAGGAGCATTGTACGCTCCTTTACATAAATCACACATACATTCTCACATTTCATGCCCGATTTCCGACCAAAACGGAAATCGGGTGTTTTGTTTTTGCAGAAAATTTCGCAAAATCTTTTGCAATAATATTGATATAATTTTTGCGTTGTGATACACTGATTTCAGTAAAAGTTTTTTCGGAGGCGGACTTGATGAAACATTACGATGAAAAGCAAATGCAGGAAAATATTCTCTATCTTGAGGCACTTTCGGAGCAGTATCCGAACATTCAGTCGGCGGCAGCAGAGATGATTAATCTTCACGCAATCCTTGATTTGCCGAAAGGTACCGAACATTTTCTTTCCGATATTCACGGTGAGCACGAGGCATTCAGACATATTCTCAACAACGCATCGGGTTCAATCAGAGAAAAGATTGACGACCTTTTTTCAAATACTCTCACATCCGAACAGCGTGCCGAGCTTGCAACGCTGATTTATTATCCAAAGGAAAAACTCAGTGTTTACAAAAGCGAAATAACCGACATTGAAGAATGGTACAGATTAACACTCATAAGATTGCTTGCAATCTGCCGACACATTTCTTCCAAATACACACGAAGCAAGGTTCGTAAAACTCTGCCAAAGCATTATGCCTACATCATTGAGGAGCTTATGTTCGGTGATTCAGGCAAAAAAGACCGTGAAACCTACCACGAAAATATTCTGCACACAATTATTGAGGCAGGACAAGCCGATGTTTTCATACTCTCGCTTTGTGACACGATAAAAAGACTTATTGTTGACAAGCTCCACATTGTCGGCGACATTTTCGACAGAGGTGCAAGACCTGACATTGTGCTTGACGACCTTATGATGCACCACGGTGTTGACATTCAGTGGGGCAATCACGATATTCTTTGGATGGGTGCGGCATCGGGCAGTATGGCTTGCATTGCCGCTGCGCTTAACAACGCATTTTCATACGGCAATCTTGACACAATCGAGGTCGGCTACGGAATAAGTCTGCGTGACCTCTCGCTTTTTGCAAAGGATGTTTACGGCGGCGGAAATGTTGAACGCTTTATGCCGAAAGGTCCTTTTGCGGATTCGCCCTACACCTCAAACGATCCGTTGCTTGTTGCCGATATGCACAAGGCGATTGCCGTTATTCTCTTTAAGCTTGAAGGTCAGCTTGTCAGCCGCAATCCTAACTTTAATATGAGCGACAGGCGATTGCTTGACAAGATTGATTTTGAAAATGCGACCGTAACTGTCGGCGAAAAGAAGTATCCGATTTCCGACACCTTCTTCCCCACAGTTGACCATGACTATCCATATGAACTGACAAAGACGGAAAAACGGGTTATGGAGCAGCTTAAAAATGCCTTTATGGCAAGTGAAAAGCTGAAAAGACACATTGATTTTCTGTTTGCCAAGGGCGGAATGTACAAGTGTTGCAACAACAATCTTTTGCTCCACGGCTGTATTCCGATGAATAAGGACGGCAGTTTTATGGAATTTGACACGGGCAACTGTGTGCTTTCGGGAAAAGCATTGCTTGATGAGCTTGAAAAGATTGTTCGTCAGGGACACTCTGCCCCCGAAAATTCTCACGAAAGGCAAAAAGGCAACGACTATATGTGGTATCTCTGGTGCGGAAAACATTCACCGCTTTTCGGCAGAGAAAAGATGTGTTCGTTTGAGCGTTTCTTTATTGACGATTCCGAAACTCACACGGAAACACGCAACCATTACTACACGCTCTATCACGATGAAGACGCCTGCGTGAAGATTTTGAAAGAATTCGGTCTTTCGGAAAATCACGGTCACATAATCAACGGTCATGTTCCCGTTATCCGCAAAAAGGGCGAAAGTCCGATAAAGGCTAACGGCAAGCTGATTGTGATTGACGGCGGATTTTGCAGAGCATATCAGGACAAAACAGGCACGGCGGGCTACACGCTTGTCTATAATTCCTACGGTATGCGAATTGTCACCCACGAACCCTTTGCGGGAATTGACAACGCAATCAAGTCAAACAAGGACATTCTCTCAACAACAAAAGTTTTTGACACCTCGGAAAACCGAATCCGTGTTGCACAAACCGATGACGGTCAGACAATCCGTAACCGCATTGAAGGACTTTCAATGCTCCTCTGCGCCTACCGCAACGGTGTTCTGAAAGAACAGTAATTTAAATATTTTGATATGAAACACGGCTTGTTCATTTTCAGAACAAGCCGTGTTTTTGTGTATCAATTCTGTAGGGGCGTTCATTGGACGCCCGCCTTGATAAAATTTTATGTTTTATAAAAATGTTTTGATATTATGGAAATTATGTATTCATTTGTAACGGCGAACCGTGTTCGCCAATCGTCACAAGCGTAAGCTTGGGACAAAATGATTATTTAACAACAAATTCAATACAAATATTTATTGTTTTGTGTTTACACACAAAACAAATGGCGAACACGGTTCGCCGCTACTGTATGACAATAGCTTTGCGGCTTTTATATAATTTGATTTATTATAAAATTTCACTCGAAAATTTTTACCTCCCCCCTTGACTATGTTTTAAAAATGTATTATTCTATATACATAGACAATCTATGTATATAGAACTGCGAGGTATTATAGAAATGGGAGGGATAATATGAAGAATAAATTTCTTGAAAAAGTAGCCGAGCAAATTGAAGATGAACACTCCCGAAAGCTAATTACAGCCGAGCTTGAATCGCACTTGCTTGATAAAATCGACTATTATGTTGACATTGGCTATTCAAAAGAAGAAGCCGAAAAGCGTGCTACCGAAGAAATGGGCAATCCCGATGACACCGCCGTGCCGTTGAATGCTCTGCACAACAATAACTATCGAGATCTAATATCATTTATCTGTTGCGGTGTTATAATACTGATGTTCTTCTGCACAATATGGTTTCGTGACGCTTTTATATACAGCTACGATAACCAATCATACAGGCACAGCATACTATGCGATTTCGTTTCGCTTGCTTTTCTGATTACATATGTTGTAATGTTAATATTGGCAAGAAAAAAGCACATTAAAATCATTCCGTTATTTGTGGCGATTTCTTTTATCCTGCAATTTTTCTCCGTTATTATTTACGATTACAACGAGGCTGCACTCACATCAACAACACCGCCGAATATGTTTTATTTTTACCAGCCTGCAATGTACGCAATTGTAAAAACAGTTACAGAGGGATTTATTGCGTATTCAAAATGTATTTTTATTGCAGTTCCTGCCGAAACCGATTCTTTCTGTTTTAATGTTTTGCCATATATTTTAGGGTTATTATTTATAATATGGTCAATCATACTTTTCATTAAAATATTGAAATCAGAAAGAGTTGACAATCGTAAAAAATACAACATACCTATCCGCCTTATAGAAATATGTGCAAGCGTATTTTTGTCCGTAAATCTTATTATAACGGTCACTGCCACAGCATACAGAACTGTCAATGATTTTGCAACAGGAAACAGCTATTCTTCAAGCCGTGAAGGAATGTCGGAATATGTACTTAATGCAGATTTAACACGAGATAAGTCTGAAATTATAGATGAACTGACGCTTGAGGGATACTATGCGGATACAGAAATCCCTGCCGAATTTTACGGCAAAGGCGGCACAATATCAGTTGGAACTGGTATGGATAACAACGGAAGATACACCTCCCTTTCATACAATTTGGGTGATGGATTTATTACATACGATGAAAGCGTAGGAGCTTTCATTAATGAGAGGGATATATACGATAAAACTCCCGAAATTTTGTCCGATGTAGATGCAATCAAAAAGATTGACAAGGGAGATGACTTTGAAAGCATAAAAGAATCGGGACTTTTAAAATGGGCTAATGGAATATGCAAAACATATTATCGAGATAAGAAGAAAACAGTATATGAAATAAACTTTACAATTTATTTTAAAGGATACGATGATACTTCTGATGACGGCTCAAACTTTTTCTTTAAGGATCTGACCATAGAGGACGGAAAAGTTACTGATTATTGTGATTAAACGAAAACTCTGAAAGGAGGGATAGTATGGCTAACGGTTTTATAGAAAAGGTTGCCGAACAAATTAGTGACAAACACTCCCGAAAGCTAATCACAGCCGAGCTTGAATCGCACTTGCTTGACAAAATCGACTACTATGTTGACATTGGCTATTCAAAAGAAGCAGCCGAAAAGCGTGCCACCGAAGAAATGGGCAATCCCGATGACACCGCCGTTCTGTTGAATTTTTTGCATACAAACATTTTCCTATCGCCGTTTACAATTATTTGTGCTTGCCTTGTTACAGCTATGTTTCTAGCCACAGTTTTTTTAAAAGACAAGTTCATATACCGATACGATACAGTATTTTACAGGCACGATGTACTCTTGGATTTCATTTCACTTGCATTTATAATTACATATGTTGTCTTGCTGATATTATCACGAAAAAAGAATAATTATGTGATTCCGATAATAATATTGATTTCTTTCATTTTGCAATTTGTATCAATATTTTTTGAAAACGATAATTATGAAATCTGTTCTGCAGGACATCCGAATTTATTATATTTTTATCAACCTGCTGTTTTTGCCGTTGTAAAAACTGTTACGGAAGGTTTTTCGGCATATATGCAATGCATTTTCACAAAGGTTCCTGCACAATACAGTTATTTTGCAGTTTTCTGTTTTGAAATTCTTCCGTATATTCTCGGCGCTATATTTATTTTATGGTCAATATTATTGTTGATAAAAATATGCCGCAGGGAAATGCTTTTAAGTAATAAGGGCTTACAAATTCCGATAGGTTTTTTTGAAATATGTATGCGCATCTTCTTATCGGTAAATTTGGTCTATATGACAGCAACAACAACCTACAAGGCGGTAGAGGATTGTAAAACAGACAACAATTATTCTGCAAACAAGCAAGAAATGGTGGATTATGTTCTTACTTCCGACTTATCCAAAGACAAATCGGAAGTATTCAGCGACTTGGCGTCACAAGGCTATTATCAAAAAAGCGAAATGCTTTACAGCGAGGCTGTATATTACGATAAAGGCGGTGAATTGTCATTAATCTGTGGTAAGAATGATGATTCCTCGATATGTCTACAGTATAATTCGGAAGATTATTTAAATTCTTACGATGAGCATTTCAATTTTGACACTCTAAACAAAAATTCTATTTATAATGAGTCGCCGAAGATTTTAGCTGATTTGGATGCTATTCAGAAGATTTCAAAAGGAACAACCCTTGAAAGCATAAAAAAATCAGGACTTTTGAAATATACAGATTATATATCCAAAACATTCTATGAAGATAAAAAAGAAACAGAAATTAAACTTTGTCTTACCATATATCTAAATAACGGTACAGACTATCTCGAAGAAAGCGACAATCGAAACTATAAAATTCTGACTATTAAAGACGGAGTAGTGGTTGATTGTTACAGCGATTAAAATCGAAAAGGAGGGATAGTATGACAAACCGTTTTATTGACAAAGTGTCGGAGCTAATCGGAAAGGAGCAAATAAAATGAAAATCAGTAAAGAACTTATCAAAGGCAGTACAGCAATGCTTGTTATGAGCGTTTTAAAGAAAAACGATATGTACGGATACAAAATTATTAAAGAGCTTGAATTGCAAAGTGAAAGCGTGTTTGAGCTTAAAGAGGGTACTCTCTACCCCATTCTTCACGCGCTTGAAGAAGAAAATCTGCTTGAAAGCTACTGGGAAGAATTTGACGGCAGAAAGCGTAAATACTACCACCTCACTCGCAAAGGCACAAAACGCCTTAAAGAAAAGCAGGAGGAATGGAAAGTGTATTCAAAATCAGTCGAAAAAGTTCTCAGCTTTTCAGGTGTGTAAAACACTTATCACAGACAGACCGTTTTCCGTTAATCTTGAATTTATAGCCCTGTAATGGTAAAATTATCCTATAAACTCAGAAACGGAGATATTATGATGCACAAATTAAAAGTCAGAGCAAATCATACGGTATATATCATATTTGCCGTTTTGTCATTGTTTTCCCTGACACTTATATTTAATGACAATATATGGTTTGACGAGGCGTACACGCTGTCGCTGATTCAGCACAATTATTCAGACATAATCAATATTCTGAAATCCGATATGCACCCACCGCTGTATTTTTTGTCGCTGAAAACATTTTGTTGCATCTTTGGATACTCAATAACAGCAACAAAAATATTTTCGGCAATAGGTTACATTGCAACGCTGTTTTTGGGATGCACAATCATAAAAAAGCACTACGGCAGTAAAACATCAATAATTTATATGCTGACTGTCGGAGCTGTGCCAATGATGCTCTATTTCAGCGTTCAGCAAAGGTCATACTCATGGAGCATATTTTTTGTTACATTATGCTTTATTGAGTCCCTGCTTTTTATAGCAAACAAAAAGTTTCATCACTGCATTTTATTTGCTATAGCAGGACTTGGGGCTGCATACAATCACATCTACGCACTTCTTGCAGTTGCAATTATCTTTGCTTTTGCAAATATATATCTGCTCATTAAAGGCAGAAATTTGTTCAAGCGTGTTATTATTGCAGACCTTATTATGGTGGCAGGATATTCATTTTGGATAATTCCTCTTTTAAATCAAACAAAATCAGCCTCAAGTAATTTTTGGCTCAGCGGAGTTGAACCGTTGTCTGTAATTGTATTCATATCGGGCATAGCAGTATCTGCACTTGTTCTTATGAAAAAGAGCAACCGAAAATTGTGTATAATTTTCGCAGATGTCTGCGTTATGGGGATTCAAATAATCGGGTTGTTCGTAACCGTTTTTATACGCCCGTTTTACATTGCAAGATACAGCGTTGTAATTCTCGGTATCTTTGCAATTCTCGTTGCTTTCGGCGTAAAAGATATAAAACCAAAGCCGAGCAAAGTAATATGCACCCTGCTTTGCGTTGTAAATATCGGCTGTCTTGTTGCAACAGGATTGTTTGAATATAATCCGTCAATGACAAATTTTCGTGAAAGATTCAGTTCTCAACAGTCAGAATCAGACACTTTTGTTTACTGCGACAGTGCATTCGGAATTATGTCATATTATTATCCGAACAACACCCACCTTTGCACCTACAAAGAAAACTGGTTTGAGGCATTTGAAAATGTTGAATGTATAAATAAAAATGAAATTGCAGACAAAGTTGACCCAAATCATAAAATTTGGTTTGTAAAAAATGAACTCACAAAAATGCCAAAATGCATTAAAAGTAATTTCAAGTATAAAAAGATTGATTCTTTCCAATGTGACTTCAATAAATTTGACCTATATTTACTTATTCTAAAGTAAATATAGGTCTTTTGTTTATGGTATAAATGCAGAAATTAAAACTAATTTGCCTCTTATTTTCTGCTTTCATAGTCCTTGTCTATCTCATCGCTCCAATACGATGAAAGCGGTCTGCTTTTTCTGAAATTGCACACGGTTTTCGATACTGCGTCAAAAACAACAGCCGTACCCTGACCGTCAGCGTGATAATTAACGGAGCGGTCAGAATTGATTCCGAAATGCTTTGCGGTTTCAACGGAATCAATATTTGCACCGATGAAAAGGAATTCCCAGCCGTAGCGATTTTTCTGACGCTCAATCATTTTCTTGACCTTATTGCTTGAATAGATACGGCTTGCGTTTTCCATTCCGTCGGTCATAATCACAAACAAGGTGTGTTCGGGAACATCTTCTTCTCTTGCATACTTATGAATGTTGCCAATGTGATGAATTGCACCGCCGATAGCGTCAATGAGTGCAGTTGAGCCACGAACCGTATAATCGTTTTCAGTCATTTTTGAAATTTCAGACAATTCAACCCTGTCGTGAAGAACCTCGATTTCGTGATCAAACAATACGGTTGAAACATAGCACTTGCCGTTCTGTCTGCGTTGCTTTTCAATGAGCGAATTAAATCCGCCGATTGTATCCTGTTCAAGTCCTGACATTGAACCGCTTCTGTCAAGAATGAATACCAATTCTGTAATGTTGTTTTTCATAGTTGTTACCTCCAAAAGTAATTAAGTTTTTTATCTTGACTTAATCATATAACTTTCGGGATAACATATGGTCGCCTGAAATGCGACATTTACTGACCCAACAAAACCTGGTCAAATTCAAATAAAGCCTCGTTTACAGTAAAAATATCATACTCGCCCTTTTGAATAAAATATTCAATGATAACATCAAATTTATTCGAGTGCGAAAGTGCATAGCCGGCCTTTTGGAGCATTTCCTTAGTTTCATCAAGCGACAGTTCAAGTGCAACTGCAAAGGCAATTGCGGTAGTTTTCTTAGGTTTATAGTTGACATTGTTTCTTATTTTAGAAAACAGCTTGCGGTCAACATTCGCCTTTTTATAACACTGAGAATCCGTAAGACCTTTTTCGTCAATTTTACGCAAAAGCATCTGGGAAAAGCTTTCATCAAGCTGATTTACAACATCAGCTAAATTCAAAGCTGCGGTTTGCATTGGATAAGTCTCCGGCTGTCTTAAAAGACGGGATAATCCACGACTTCGGTTTTCGGAATAGTGCATTTCAACATAGTGTTCGTCAATGTATTCGGCAATATCACGAACAAGCTTTTTGCTGACACGGAATCCGTCTTTGTCAAACACAACAATATAAACAAGCATATCGTTGTCTGCAAGAAATTTACAGATTTCGTTGATTGCCACCTGTAATGCCTGTTCTTTCGGATAGCCGTAAACCCCCGATGAAATCAAAGGAAAGGCAACCGATTCGCATTCATAAGCCTTTGCAAGCTGCAACGAGTTACGATAACATGACGAAAGCAGTTCTTCCTCATGATAATTTCCGCCTTGCCACACAGGGCCGACCGTGTGAATAACATACTTGCAGGGCAGTTTGTACGCACCCGTAATTTTCGCCTCACCCGTTCTGCAACCGCCAAGTTTTCTGCATTCATTAAGCAATTCATGCCCCGCCGCACGGTGAATCGCACCGTCAACACCGCCTCCGCCAAGCAACGAATTGTTTGCCGCATTAACAATTGCGTCACATTTCATCTTAGTTATATCATTCCGAACAATCTGCAACGGCATAATAATCATCCTTTAAATTCAGAATTTTAATGTTTTATTACTCTGATATTAATTATATAGCACCTCTCAATTAAATTCAATGCAAAATTAAATAGTATGGTTTGTATTTTAACAGCCAAACAAGCAACAGCATAATTCCTGTCGCTTGTAATTATCATATATTCTGTTTTTTCGGGTTACCCCAACTATTAAAATTGAGCCTTATTCTGTTTTAATGTTACCCCAACTATTGACATAGAGTCAATTTAGATAAAAAAGAAAACAGAGTAGTCAAAAGACTACTCTGTTGTGGCTCCCCCAACTGGGCTCGAACCAGTGACATCATGATTAACAGTCAAGACGTCTATTTTAAAAAAAGTCAGTGTTTATCGGCATTTTCGGACTTTCAGAATGTTGTCTGTAGTAAATCTGTAGTAACTGTTTGAATTAAAAAAATATTTTTAAAAAAGCACTTGACATATCACGCAATGCGTGATATAATGTAATCAAGATAAAGGAAGGGGATATCACAAATGACAAGAACAGGCGATAAGTTTATAACTGTAAAAGATTGGTTCGCTAATAAGGTAGCAAACGAGCTTGGCAAGAACATCACAATGTGCGATGTTTTCGCAATCTTGAAAGAAACAGAAAAAGCCGTATATGCAATGCTTAACGTTGGTTGTTACCAGCGAAAGACGATGTGGATTCCCAAATCCGTGCTTGTTGAAGAAGACCCGGCAGAACACGGTGATAATCGAGTAATCTATACAGATGATTACGAGCTTGCTGTATCATATTTCAAAAACTATTGGTCAGATTTTGTTTAATCTGTTTAATTAAAATAAAAAGGAGAAATCAAAATGACAAGAAAAATAAGAAACAACAATGGTGAGTTCATCGGAGAATATGAGGTTCTTGTAAAAGAACCCAGACAGATTTACATTGACGGTAAAATCGTTAATGACTTCTCAAAACTCGACTACCCCACAGAAAATGAATTGAACAATGTCATTGATGACTTTGAAGAAGGATTCAATGTCATTGAAGACGGCTACGAAGTCTTGCACACATCGAAATTCACGGTTAAAAGAAAAATTGCAAATATTATTTATTATTAATTCAAAAAAAAGGAGCTGAAATCATCTCTTGAACACTATCTACATCGAAGAATCCGCCTACTCTTATCTTCGAGAGTGGGCGGAAAGTGACAGGTTGAAATGTTCTTTAGCTGAACCGTTTTTCAAAAAATGTGAAATACGCAAAAAAGATAATCCTGAATGCGTGCTATATGTTGAATCAAAAGGGCTCCAACGAAAATTCTCTCTGAAAATCAAAAAGAAACTTTTCGCAAAAGGCGAGTTCTTTCCTACTCCGGAAGGTACGAACGATTTTCAACTGCACTATAAGCTAGCCAAGGAAACTGAAACAGGACAAGAACAGCTTGATGTAATGATAACCTTAATAACATCGTATGTTCATACGAACGCTTTCCTATGGTATGGAAATTTTCTCGATCGTGATAAGCGAGAGTTTTCCGCTGTCGGAACAAATCAAAAAGGCGACAAAACAATTGTGTTCAGACCTTTTCAAAATCAACTATACGCTGCATCAGTCGGTCGTCACAGAAGCCCCGAAGGTGTGTTTCAGGTCAGAGGGCACTTCCGCCGATATCAAACTGGTAAGGTCATTTGGATTGACGGATACTTGAAAGGGGTTGATACAATTGACAACCATTAAAGAGGCAAGGCTCAGCGCCGGATTAACTCAAGCTCGAATGAGCGAGATTCTCGAAATCCCCAAGCGAACAATAGGCGATTGGGAAACCGGCAAAAGAACGCCACCCACATATGTCGAAAAACTTGTAATTCGTGAGCTCGAAAGGATTGCAACAAAAAATAATAACAAATAACAAACTCCCCTCACCCACTTTTTACGGCGGATGAGGGGGATTTTTTTGCAATTATGTGTCTGTCATTTTTGTTATGTAGTTTATTTATTTAGTTGCTGAATTTATTCTTTCTTCTGCTATTTTGTAATACTTTTTGTCAAGCTCAACACCGATAAAATTGCGGTTTGTATTTATGCAGGCAACTCCTGTTGAGCCTGAACCCATAAAGCAGTCAAGGACAGTTGCGTTTTGTGAAGTAGTTTTTTCAATCAGAAATTCAAGGAGCTTAACGGGCTTTTCGTTCGGGTGAATTAACTTATGCGGTGGCACCCTTGGGACGGAAATCAAGTCCTGTGGTCGCCCACTTTTGAATTTAAAATCATCGTTCGGTATCCAAATGATACTCTCGTATCTGCCGCCGAATGTCTTTTTAAGATTGCCCATACTATGACTTTTTTTTGTCCCAAATAAGAACATTTTTTGGCTTTAAACCGTTACGAATAAACTCATCAATGAAAATCTGCTGAACATCCCAACGAGTGAAACATAAGATGCCTCCTGTTTTTGCAATTTTTGACTTTATCAATGGGATAAAATCTGTAAATGGCTTTTTATCATTTAAGATTTTAGACATTCTTTTCGTTTTGTCTTTGCGCCACATCGATTGATAATCAATTCCGTAAGGCGGATCTGTCAGCAACAGGTCAACGCTGTTATCGGGAATGTTTTTCATTAATTCAAGGCAATCGCCTTGATATAAATTTACCATTTTCGTCACCCCATTTCTTTATTTATGGCATCCGCACCGCCACATAAAATTTGCAACGGTGCGAAATTTAACATCAGCCAAGTGCTTTTTTTGCATTTGCAATTTTCTTGTCTTTAGCCCAGTTGCAATCATTAATGAGATGATAGATAGCGTTGATTGTCTTTTCGCCGACAATGCCGTCAATCGTGACCTTACCTGCTCTCTGTGCCTCTTTTACAGCTTTCAAAGTGCCGTCACCGAAACCGTTTGAATTATCGACTTTCGTCTTGATGATACCCATATTGTAAAGTGTAATCAACTGTTTCTTGAATGCAAGTGTTGCTGTATTGTGTGCGCCGTATTTAATCATTTCCTCATTCTCCTTATTTGATGTTTTACCGCCGAGCTGTGCGGTTACTTCGTCTGCAAGATTGCCGAGCCTGTTATAGAGCCAATCGCCCGGACAGGACTTATTGGCAAACCACTTATGTACAGTCAAGACCATTTCGCCTGATTTTGGCGAATAGTTTAAAGTCTTGTCCTCATTGCCAAACCAAAGTAGCTTAGTCTTACCATTTCGCTTACAAATATCCACACATAAAGTTACAAGTTTGCTATAAACCTTGCTATTCATCGTGTACGGTGCGGTTGTATCGCTTGCACACTCGATTGTGACTGCCCTCTGGTCATTTGCATTGCTTGATGAACACCAAGAGCGATTGCCCTCATCTACACAAAGCAACACTCTGCCGTCATAGCCGATTCCGTAGTTACAGCTTGCCTCATTTTTCGTGTTCATAAAGATATTACCGAGGGTTTCGACTGAGCACTGCCCTACAACACAGTGTGGAGTAATGCGGTCAATACTGTGTGTGCGTTTACCGCTGTGGTTTGGCGATAATTTAGTGTAATTGACAAGTTTGGAGTTACTCATAATTATTCCTCACTTTCTGATACTTCGGGCAGACCGGCAATGCTTGTCAACACAGAAAGCACGCCTGCCAAAAGGCTTGCCGAGCCTACTGCAACCCAGTTTACATCTGTCATCACGGCAGATACACCGATTGTTGCAATAGCTGTCTGTGCGACCGTTTTAATAGCTCTGACGGCTGTTGCTTTTGCCCATTCTTTAGTAAAAATCTTTTTCATTTTCAATCTTTCCTTTCGCTGATTTTTTCAAGGTCTTCAATTCTGTGATTTGCGACCTTAATTTCTTCGTCCACAACCGCATTGTGCTGTTCAATCGCATATGTACGCTCGATGAGGTTGTTATGCTTGTCGACCTTTTTTTCGAGCTGTTCAATGCGATAGTTCGACATTCGACTATTAATCACAATACCGCCAAGAGTACCCACCGCAGAACCTGCAAGCGTGATTAAAGCGATAATCATTTCAGTTGTCACTTATTCGACCTCACTTTCCACGATAGGCTCGTCAATGGTTGGATTATCGCCCCAAACCGCCATAACGGCATTGCAGTATTCATCCGACAGCACCGTTTTGAGCTGTTCTCTGCCCGATTTACTGTTCATGTATGCGTTGCGGATGTTTCCGCCTACCTGCATTTCTTCACCGTTAAAGGTCAAAAACTGCTGTCTGAGTACCGACACGCTGTCCTTTGTGAGCATATCGAGTGTGATTTTTTCTTTAAGTTCCATAATTTTTACCTCCGTTATTTAATTTTGTACAAGCAAATTACATTAATTTGCTCGCCGTCTGCGAATGTATATGCGGTCTTATCCTGAGTCGAAAACTGTAGCCAAGTGTTATTTTTCGGAATGGCAAATTTAAAGAGCTTGCCAAGGTTTGAAATACCGACACAAAAAACATTGTCCTCGGAAATACATTTGTACGGCAAATCAATCAGCGGACACATGCTGTTGCCGGCAAGAGATACTGCGTTCATTTTGACCGTTGCACTGACGATTACGATGTCACCAATCGTCTTATATGTACAGTTTGCACTTTTGATTTTATCCGCAACGGTTGAATAAGGTGTAAGTGTTGATGTTCCGCTTTCAATATTTGACGAATCGTACTTATTCGCAAGAAGCTTGTCCGTTTCTTCTGATGAGTAGGCTTCGCTCGCATCGTAATAAAAATCGTTAAGATATTTAATGCTCGGATAATTGGTACTGCTGTCTGTAATGTCCGTTTTGGAGCTCACTTTGTTTGAATTGTCTTCTTTTGATTTAAGTGCATTGGCTACATCTGTTGTGTTTGCCTTGCCCGCAAGGGATGTTTCTGCCGACTGCATTCGAGCCGACAACTGACTGACCGTGCTTTTCTCTGCTTTGTTGGTTACAGCAGAATCAATCCCGTTAAGCCTTGCGTTGAGGTTATCATAATCACCCCGTGCCGTGGCAACCTCTCTACAGATTTCAGCGGTCGTGCCAGCGCTGTCTTTATTGATCATGCTCTTATCAAGAAGACTTGGAGTCACTTTAACTTTTAAAGCAAGCGGTGTATTCAACACCTGCGTTTCGCCGTTTGCGATTTTGATTTCAATCGCTAAAAAGCCTGACATGGACTTGAAATTTTCGAGTGGAACGGTAATAACATCCGCTGCGCTGTTTATTGTGCAAGCGACTGAATCCGAAATTAAATATCCGTCAGTTGCAAAGGTTGCAGTTACTGTGCAATCTGCAAAGGTCAATTTTTCACCGCTTGCCGTTAATGTTACATCAAGATAGCGAACCGCTTTGTCATTTACATTTGCAATTGCAACAACATTTGGTGCGTTGCGGTCATTTACATCAATTGTAATTGATTTATGTTTCATACTAATTGCCATTATCTTCTAAACCTCCTTTGGATTTTCAGCAAATCAGACATTGACATACTTAAGTCACCGATTGTAATTTCTTTGTATTTTTGGGACACGCTATCGTAAACAGTTTTTGAAATTCTTCGGCTAAGATTCGTGCCGTCCGGCATTACGACCGTCACTTCATCATAAAGTTTGATTGCGTGCATTTTAGTGAGCTCGTTTTCAAGAGTTACCCTTATACTCAGGGTTTCCGATGTTTGTTCCGTCGAATAGTTATAATCAGCAACTGCATTACGCAAAGCATCTCTGACTTCTTCGTAGTTTTCGCCGGTGCTTGTGTTTAAAGTGTATTTCTTGATTTTACTTGTGCAGTCGTATAAATATGCGTTTTTAATACTCCGTTTTAAACCTGTTTCATATGGGTCAGGACTTGACACGACGACTTCTTTATTATTCGTAGTGTTGCATCGTGCGTAAGGCATAATATGTGTATAGTAATTGCCGATTTCAGCAGTCTGCTTATAATCTGACACATTAGCGCCGAAAGCTATACGATAGCCACTTTTCGCACCTGCTGTACTGATTTTGTTAAAATAAATGTCAAAATTATTAAAATACAGAACACCGTCAAACTGATTTATTAATCCTTCGTCATCGTCTTTGAAAAGGTCCTCAAACTTTACCGCCTGTGAATAGCCTAAGTAAATTCTTTTCTTTGCTGTGATTGATGAGCTGAAACTAAACCACTTATAGGGAGCCTCCGTAAACCACATATGCAGAGGTTCTCCTACTTGGCTATAATCTCGCATAAAGTGGTCAATGAGTTCTTTCGGCGTGCCATACATCGATCCGTCCATTGCACGAGGAATTGTTCCGTTTTGAAAGAACATTCTTGACACATGTTCGCCCGACACGGTTAAATCACCGTTTTTATCGACTTCTATTTTTGTGACATAAAAATACTGTGGCTCGGATACATTATTTACTTTCGCTTTGACATATGAAGTTATTTTTATTTTTGACGCGAGCTTATCTGTGCTTTTTATTTTCGCACTAAAGCTGTATGTGCCATTTTGCTCCATTGTCACCAAGAACTCGGTGCATTCAGTCAAAAAACCGAAACCGTTAGAATCAAACAATGGTGTTGGATTCTTGTAATAGTCAGCGATGTTATACAGAATAGGATACATCACAATCTCCTCCAGTTCGGCTTAATTTCAATGTCAGTAAACGCATTTGCGCTTTTTCCTGAGAGTTTTATTTTATTCCAACCGGGCAAAATCTTTGGAAACTCTGTACAACTTATGCAATTGTTCGCCAAGCTCGTGCCATTATTGAAAGAAGCGGACTGCTGTTCGGAATCAAGTTCAATATAATCCTTATCCGATGATGTTTTAACCGTTAAAGTTTGATCATCATTAATCGTCAGCGTCAACGGATTAACTTTTGTGTCTTTATTGATAATCTTGATGAAAGGCTCGGCGGTGTAATTTTCAGGGTTGTAAATTTTGATTTCTGCGTTTTGTGTTGAGGTCAATTTTGGTCGGATAATCTCCTGCCCTAAATCGCTATACCAAAACGGCACTCGGCTGAAATTTATTGTTGTTGACAAGCAAAGTGGGGCAACCTCTTCTATTGGCTCAACCCCTGTGCAAATCGCTTTTGTATAATAACCGGGGTTATATGAATCCCTAAAGATTTTATACTCGCCGTCCCAAACGGTAAGCCATTCGGCGAGTGCTCTTACAAGCTCTGCGTTATTTTCGTTTGGTACGATGTACGGGTAGCTGTTGACTTCAAGCTGCATTTCAACATTGTCAAAAACACCGTTATCGGAAATCACTCCGCCGTTTTTTCCATAAACAGAGATAAAATCAAAATTACGCTTTGCAATTTGATATTTAGGAGGTGTAGCTATAAAAAAGCCCAATGTTCGTAAATCAGTACCGTTGTATGTAAAACTATGCCTCATCTTTAACCTCCCCACTTCGACGCTTCACCATCAAGGGTTTCAACAATTGCAGCGGAAACACGACGGTTAAAATCATCAACATCCATGTCATTATTAATTACCACATCCCCAGCGAGCTTAATTTCAATCGTAGGTGAATTTGTAACAATTTTCGACATCTGACCATTTACCGCTGCGTTTTGACTTTGGGTGCGAATGTCCGCGAATTTATTGTTAATCGATCCGATTGGATCACCTTCAACTGCTGACAGGGCTCTCGAAGTTAAAGACCTTACTGTTTTTTGCGTTTCAGCAATTTCATCGGCGATTCCAAGACGATAACCCTCACCGAAGTAAGCTCCAAGTTTTCTCGTCTTTTTTGATGGTGAGTGTGAATCCTGTGCATTTGCAAGAGAAATAAGACCTGTTTCGGCAAGTTCTCTTGCCTGCCTGTTCGTTTCGGCGTGAAGGCTTCCTGTAGGTCCGCCTTCGCTCAAGCCTTTAATATAACCCTGAGTAAAATCCTTACCTTTTTGATAACCCTTGTTATAACTTTCTGAAAGACTGTTTTCGGCTTTGCCAAGAACCTTTTTGCCTGATTTATCAACTTTTTCGAGGGCATCTTCGTTTTTCATGCCGTCACTTACGCCCTCTGTGCCGTTTTTACCGGCGGTTTCGCCGTTGCCTTCAAGTTTGTTGAGTTCACCGGTTGCCTTATTTACAAGCTCTCTTGCATTATCAACCATTTTTTGGGTAACACCCGGTTGATTTTCATCCATTGCAGTTTTTAGCAACTCATAGTTTGCGGTAAAGTTTGCAAGCTGATTTTCAAGGCTTTCTCTTGAACCTGTTTCAGCATCAATAAAACCGTTTTTGATTTTCTGCTGTTGTGCGTTGATTTCGTCAGCTTTACCCGTGGCGATTGCGGCAACCGTGCCGTACATATCGTTGTATTTAGCAAGCTCGATTTCTGCTCTTTCCTGCAATTCTTCGGCCTCTTCGACTTGGTCTTTTGTGACACCTTCAACACCGTCTTTGTATGCCGTCCGTAGATTCTCGGCATTTGTCTTAAAATCATTGACCTGCTGTTCGAGAGCGTCTTTGTTACCAGTTGTATAAGTAACAATGTTGTTAGATAAATCTGACATTGCGGCTCTAATCTCTTCGGTGTTGCCTTTAGCATTTGCCGCTGTGAGGTTTTCGACGTTTTGGATCGTGGTGTTAAAATTAACGAGTTTTCTTTGATACTCGTTATATTTGCTTTCAACTTCTTTAAGAGTTTTTTCTTTCTCTTTGAGGTTATCTTTAGCTTTTTGACTTTCAGCACCGTATGCCGCGCCAAATGATGATAAAGCGCGCTCGTTTTTAGCTGTATTCTGCTTATTTTGTGCGTCTTTAAGGTATTTTTGATAATCGGTTTGCGAGATTTTTCCATTCTCAAATGCCCACCCCGCAATTTTGATTATTTTTTTGTTTCTGTCAAGTCCTTCTGTATTATATTTTTGTGCGGTTTCCGCTGCACTGTCGCGCTCTTCTTGTGCCTTTTTCTTTTTGGCATAAGCATTTATTGCGTCAGTTTTCGCTCCTGCAAGACCTGATACAGCAGTCTGATAAGCATCTTCTGTAGCTGATAACATAGCAAGCGCTTTTTTTGATTCAAGTGCTTTATCCATAGAGCCTTTAAGGTCTTCATAAGACTTTATAACATTACCGTTCCAAGTGATTTCATCGCTTGTAACTCTACTCAGCTCATTTGTGATAAATTTTGCCCTGTCTTCATAGCCTTTTTTTACTTCGCCGTTCTTGTCAACAATGCCTTGCAATTCGATCCACAAATCGTCGTAATATTGAAATTCACTTTCAACCTCTGACGCCGCATCTTTCTTACTCTGAACATATTCATCATTAGCATCTTTCAGCTCTTTGATTTCTTCCTGAGCTTTTTCATGCGCTTCGTTGAGCTTGTCCTGTGATTCTTTGGCTTCGTCGTTTGCGCTTGCAAGTGACCACAAGGAGCCTACAAGCGTAGCGGCTAAGCCTACGACAATGCCGATTGCGTTTGATTTCTGTGCGAGGTTAAGACCTTCCTGTGCGATTTTGGCAGTCTCTGTAGCAGTTCTGAGACTTTTATATGCGCCTATAAGGCTTTGTACACCGCTTACAACAACGGTTGTTTTTCTGCCTACCCAAATGCCACCGACGAGAGAGCCGACAATTTTAAGCGTAGGGATAATATCGTCAGTATGATTTTCGACAAATTTACAAAGTTTTTTAACTTCAGGAAACAGCGATTTTCCGATAGGATTAATTACATCGGTCTGCACTGTCCTGCCAAGACTTGCCCAATCGGCTTCAACGTCATCGTATTTGATGTCTTTAATCTTTTTCATGGTATTTTGGGTCTTGTCGGCAGAGCCATTAACTTTCATTAAGGCTTTTACGCCGTCAATTCCCAAATCTTCCCACATCGTACCGAAGAGGTCAACGCCTGCCTGATTTTGCTTAACCTTATCGTCCATCTCAAAAAGAGCCTTTAGGACTTCTGATGTTGCCGCCTTAGCGCTGTCTCCGCCTTTTGCAAATCTTGCCTGCAAATCCTCAATACTACCTTTTGTGCCTTTGCCTGCTGATTCGAGATTTGCAAGATTTTCTTTAGCAGTTTTTAGCGCCTCTGAATATTGTTCAATTTTATCGGCATTTTTTTGCTTTGTTAATTCGCTTGTTGAATTGTTAAAGCCTTTTTGCTCCTCTTTTGCATAGTAAAGATTTTTTTCGAGCTTTGCGACTTCATCCTTGGCTTTTTTAATGTCCTCAGCCGAGGCTTTTGCGCCGTAGCCGAGAAGAGCAAATCCCTCCTGCGTACTCGAGGCTGTGTCCTTAGAGCGGATGCCAAATTCTTTCATTGCATCGCCGAGCTTGTCGATACTGAAAGTACCTGCTTTAGAGCCATTTTCAAGCGAATTAATAAACTCGTTTGCGTCATAGCCTAATTGCTTATAATGTACGGAGTATTCATTAATTGTATCAAGCAAATCACCGTTTTTATTCAAGCCTTTTTGCGAGCCTTGCACAATAAGATTAAACGCTTCTTCGCCTGTAATGCCAAACTGCTCCATCATCATATTGACGGCTCTTAATGTTTCAACAAAATCATACCCAAATGTGTCCGACAAAGTAAAAAGGTTCTCTGTCATTTCTTTGAGTTTGCTCGGGTTTGTTTCGTTTGTCGTCTGTTTAATCAACGCAAGCGCATTTGCAACTTCTTCTTGTGATTCGCCAAAATTTCCTTTGTAAACATCTTCAAGGACATCTTTGTACTTTGTCATCTCCTCGGCGGTCAAGCCTGCTTGTGCCTGCAAAGAATTGAGAGCCTTTTGTTCGCCGTTTGCGCTTACAATTGCGCCTGTAACAGCTCCGCCAATCGCCGTTGCTGTAGCAGTAGCTTCTTTTAAGGCATCACCAACAGCGGATCTAAGTTCATCGGCTGATGATTTAACACCGTCCATTTCCTTTTTGATTTTTGACAAATCGGTGTTGTTGGACTTCGTTTCAAGCCCCTTAAAACTATCGCCTGCTTTATCAACGCTTGTTTCAGTTTTTGACATTTCAGTCCGTGCTGATTCAAGGTTTATCTCGTTTGCCTTTTCTTCGGTTTCTGCAAGCTGTTTCTTAAAAGTTTCGAGTTTGCTTTTTGCTTTTTCAACCTCACGCTGATAAGCTCTGTACTGTTCGGTTGAGATTTCGCCGTTTTTTGCCTGTTCTTCAACCTGATCCTGTACATCAAGCAATTGACTAAGAGCAGACTGACTCTTATCAATCTGCTCTTTCAATACTTCTTGTTTTTGAGCGAGCAGAACGGTGTTTTCAGGGTCAAATTTTAACTGCTTATTAATCGCAGTCAGTTCTCTCTGCAAGCTCGAGGATGAGGACTGCACAGCTTTTAAAGATTTCTGCAAGTCTATTGTATCGCCTGCAATTTTGACGGTAATACCCTTAATTGTAGATGCCATATCTATCCTCCAACTTTTTGTATCTGTTCATAAACTCGCTATACTGCTTTTCCGAGATTTCTTTACTTTCAAATCTTTCTGTCACGAAAGGCAACACAGATTTCATTTTCTGATATTTTTCTTCATCTTCATGGATGTTTTTATTATTTCGCAATGCAAAATAGGTTTTGATATAATCCAACACAAAACCTATTGTAAATCTTTGTAGGTCAGCGACAGTCAGACCACTCCTGACGGCATAAGATAAGACTTCTTTGGCCGTCAGGAAAGTTTTAAATCCGTTTAGGTCGCTGTCGCTGTCGCTTTTGGGCTGTCACTATTAAGACTGTCAATAACAAGATTGACGATTTTACCTATCGCTGAAATAGCGTCCTTGATGCTGATTTCTTTTGTCCAAGCCTTAAAGTTAGGAATCGTATCGTCTGCCGTCTTTGCCGCTGCCCATAAAAGCTTTACAGCAGTGCCGAATTTTACATCATTGAGATTCGGAACAAGAACACGGTCGGTATCACGCAGAAAGCCGTGGCCTTTGAATGTGTCCTCGTAGATGAGCATTGTATATGCCGTAACCTCAACCTCAACATCTTTACCATTAATAACAACTGTATCTTTCATGTTTTAACCTACTTTTAAAATTATACTGTTCCGGGATTTGACTTAACAGTCGGCACTACAACGCTTTCGGGCAGAGTGTCGGCATAAGATGTATAGCGTACAAAGTCATTGTCAGGACGTGGCTTTGCTGTGACCGTAAAGGTCGGGAACTGTGGGTCGAAGTTACCTTCTGATGTCTTGTCGTTCCTGCTGGCTCTTGCAGCTACGCAGTCGAAATATGTATCAATTTCGTAGAGCTTGTCGCCTTTGTATGTTTCCTTTGCTGCAAGGAGGGCAAATCTCGGCATTACTTTGATACCGCCCTTTTCGATGATACCGCCCTCAGTTGCTTCATCATTGCCGAACCAATCTTTTTCGATGTCGTCGACTGCTGAAATAAGCTCAAGACTGATTGTATAGCCGCCATTCGCACTTGCTACAATGATAGGCAAGCCGTCAGCGTAGATTGTGTTTGAATCGCCAATAGGCTCTGCACCGATACTTCTGCCGCCTGCCTCATCAGATTTAAACCAAATCGGTGTTCCGTATGTAATTTCGCCTGTGCTGCCTTCTGTCAGCACAGCATAACCAACTTTTCTAATAGTTTTGTTCATTAATAAACACTCCTTATGTTTTTAAATTCTTTTAATTCCGCTCAAATCACCGCCACCAAAAGCTTCCGATGATTTAATAAGCTTTTTTATTCCGCTTTCAAATTCGCCGTGAATTTTTTCTGTTGCCGGAGCAATATGCACCTTTGGCTGTACCGTTCCGCCTTTTTTACCTCTCTTTTTACGAGCTTTTTCAAGAAGATGTGTAAGCCGGTACTCAGGTTTAGCGGCATAAACCGTTTTTTCATAAAACCTGAATGTTTCATTCGTGATTTTTACTCTGAATGATTTGCGATATTTTTTTCTTCTGCCTACAGGTGCATTCTTTTTGATTTCGTTTTTAAGTTCTTCGGCTTTTTCATCAACCAACAATCTAACACCCATTTGCACATCAGCCGAATAGGTTGACAGCTCTTTCGATAGGGTATCGCCAAGGCGGTCGATACCGACTTTTTTGTAATTACTCATCAAAAGTCACGCCCAAATTGTAATAGCTTACACAAAGTTTATTGGTTGTGTCCCATGCTCGATTTGGTTTTTTCCAGCCTAAGCCGTTTTCAGACATCCATTTTTCAAGCTTCGTTTCGCTTGTGTGGTCGTCTTTTGATGTGTAAAGTTCAACGATAATTTTTGCGTTTGTAAAAATTGGTTTTCCGTCAGCAAAGATGCCTGTTTCTTCATCTTTGAAATAGACAATATAAGGCGCAACGGTCGATTTATTGTAATCGGCTTCAACACATTTAAAGCTACAGCCTTTGAAAAGTTCAACAAATTCGTCAAAATCTTTAAAAAACATCTTCGTCACCCTCAAATAAACCTCTTTGCGATAAGCTCAAAATCGAACAAGGGGGATTTTTGCTTTTATCGTGCTGTATCTGTTCGATTTTAAACCTTGTGCCGCTGATAACAACCGCCATATCCGTTCTCAAAGTCTCATCTTTGTGGATATGGATAACTTTTGACAGTTCAATATCGTTCTGTTTAGCTCCATAAAAACGAGTTACACCGATTTTTTCGTTGCCAAAACGATACTTTTTCAAGCTGTCAGCAATAACATCGTCGTTTTCGTCCGTTTCGTAGATTTTTGCAAGTCCGTCGTTGAATGTCAAAAAATCAATGTTATTCTTCGGTATCATACATTTGCACCTCGTATTCCTGCCTTAATTTCAAAATTTCGCTTTCAAAATTATGGTCGAACATTTCAACAGCGTTCGAGTAAGCATAACGGCAGTAATCGAACAGCAAACTTCTTGCTCTTGTCGGTCGCTCGAAATCCTCATCAGTAAGTAGAGGGTTATAATCGCGGAGGTGCTGTTTTCCATTGGCTATAATCAGTTCAATTTTTGACTTTGTGCCTTCATCTGTTTCAATGTGCTCACGGTCAAAATCGAGCATATTAACTACATCGCTTATAATTCCCATTGTTCAACACCTCCGCAATAAATTAAACTGTTGTTGCCTGATTGAGAGTTACCTTAATTTCAGCAGGATTGAGCGCTGAAATATCGAGCTTAAGAAAATCGTTTGTGTGAAGCGAAAAGCCTGTTGCGTAAGCCTTAATAAGATAAACTCTGTTATCTTCAAGGAACTGATACTGGTCTGAATAGTCGAGCTTTCCTTCCTTGCCTGTGGAAAGGCAAGCTTTGTATTTTGAAAGCTGACCGATAACAGCCGTGCCCTCTGTCACCATTTCAGATGGGTAAACATTAGTCGGGAACGGGAAAAGGTTGTTTTTGTACGAGCCGTCTGTGGCAAGCACAGTTGTTGCAGGGATAATCTTTGTGAGATAATCAACAGGATTTACGATAAGGTCAACCGATGTGATGTTGTTCGTTTTACCGCCCTTGCCCTTTGCGAGCTTTGCAACAACATCCATATATGACTTAATGTCAAGGCTTGTGAGCTTTGTTGCTGTTTTTTCAGTGTACGCACCTGCCTTTACAGCGCCCTCGGGGTCTTTAAGCATACCGATAGGCTTTCCGTTGCCGTCACCGTTGATAAAACCGTCCTCAAGGGCATATGCAAGAGCGTCTGCAAGGATTCTGCGGACATATGCGTCGATGTATACAGCGCCGAGGTCAAGTATATCTTTTGGGACAGGTACAAACGCACTTACCTTTGTTGCCGAGAAATCCTTTTCCTGGATTGTGCCGGCAAGCTCCTGCGTGATTTTGGAGTTCAGTGCGCCCCAGGCGGCAAGCTGTTTTGTGTCCGTGGCAAAGATTGCCTTAACAGAGCCGTATGTGTTTTCAATGCCGATTGCATCAAGCAGAGGATGATTGTTTGTAATATCCTCAAGCACGGAATCAAGAATCGTCTGGGGAATTGTAACATCAAGACCTGTAAGAGCCTGCTTAACATCGGCAGATTTTGCCGCTGTGACAAAATTGTTATAAAACTTCTGCTCTGCGCTTGTAAGCTGTCTGAATCCTCTCTTGGCAAGGATTGTGTTATCGGCAGTTTCGCCAATTTCCTGTGCGACCTCAATGATTGACTGCTGAATACTATCAGCATAGGCGTTGAGAGCCTCGGTCATTTTTGCTTCATCTTTGGAATCAATGGCAGTTTTCAAGTTCTGCGCAAACTTTGCTTTTGCGTTTTTAATCGCATCAAGATTCTTCATTTTTTAAATCTCCTTTACAAATAATTTTTGTTTTTGAAGTATTCTTCAATAAAGCCAAAGCTGTCCTTTTCTTCGGAATTTTTCGGCTTGGGCTCAGGTGGTGTCTGCGGTTCAGGCTTTGCACCAAGCATTTTTGCAAGTTCTGCCGCTGCCTGTTTTGCTTTTGGATTCTTCTTTTGCTGTGCATCTTCAACAATCTCTTTTGATTCGGTTAAGTCAACCGGATCAAGGATTTCGTCACACAAGCCGATATTGAAGGCTTCCTCTGCCGTCAAAAATGTTTCAGCATCAAGAAGCGGCTCGAGGGTTTCTCTTGTGAGCTTATCGCCTGCATGCACAAGGTAAGAGTTTGTACTTGCTTCACTGATTTTGTCAAGCTGAGCTGCAACTTTTCTATGCTCTTTCGCATTTCCGTAACAACCGCCGATCGCATGATGAATCATCATTGTTGTGTTTGACGGCATTATAATCTTATCAGCCGCCATTGCGACGACAGAGGCAATTGAACAAGCCATACCGTCAATGTATGCAGTGACTGGCACACTCTGCCGTTTGAGCAAATTGTAAATTGACACGCCTTCATCAACAAATCCGCCTAAGGAATTGATGTAGATTTCAATGCCTTCAATTTCGCCTGCTTTTTCAATCGCCTTGCGAATATATTCGGCGCTTGTCTTGGATTCTACGAGGTCGCCCCAAATATTCAAGTAAGTCGGCTCGATTTCGCCATAAAGATATATTTGCAAGACACTCTGATTTTCAGCAATCTGCTTGATATTGTAATTTCTGCTTTTCACTTATTCACCACCCTTCAAAGCATTTGCTATTGTTTGGTAATTTTTAGTAATGTAATATGTATGCGCCCAAGCCTCTGAGCAAGGGAGCATGTTGCAATATTTTTGAGCCTGTGCAGGCGTCAACACTCCGCTTGCAATTGACTTATCAAGATTATTCGCCTGACTTACGGCATCAATGTGTCTGACTGTCGTTGTGTCAATCAGTAGATAATTACCTTTGCTAAATTCGTTAGCTCCGAATCTCTTTTTTGTAATCTCTTGCTCAAACATATTTGCAATCGGATCAATTGCATTTCCAATAGCACAATCCATAGCGTCCGAGAGTTGAGAGGCTTCACCGCTTAAAATTGCCGGCGGAATATGCAAAGAGTTTCCAACCACCGTGTAAGCCTCAGTTCTCAATTTTTGGATATCGTTAATTTCGCTGTTTGTAGTCTTTCCTGCATCGGTTGAGGGTTCTGAATATTTCATACCCTTAAAAATCGGCATAACAGCGTTTTTGTTTGAGTAAAATGATTTAAACTGCTTTGACAGCACTTTGTTGTAGGTTTCGGCAAAATTTTCATCACCAAAGCTGTAATTTTCAAGCTCCAAAATGCCTTTGTGGCCGACCGCTTTGTTATATCTTTCTTGAGCCGATAACATTAACTGCTCGTAAGTATCACACATATCGGCTAATAAGCCGTTAAGAGCAAAGTTGTTGTATCTGAGGTAAATTACCTCGCTTTCTAAAAATTTGCGCTGATATGTAAAATTTCGGCAAGTAACACCGCTGAAAGAATCATCAATCAATGCGTGTTCTGTTCTTGAAAAACTGTCCGCAATTAAAAGCTGATTGTCGGCTGTTTCGATAATTAACAGTTCATTGTCAAAAATCAATTTTGCGACAGCCTGCGTAAAAAACTCAATTTTGGTTTGATGCTTATTTGGCGAATAGTTCCACAGATAGTATTCAGCTTTGCGACTTTCTCGGTTATTGCTTACCGTCACAAATTCGCACTTTGCCAAACTTCGAGCAATAAAATCAATTGCAGTAAACAAGGCAAGTTCAGTCAGGTGAAACCTCTGTTCATCAACCGCCGAGCTGTCCTCATTAAATTCCGCTGCAACGGCATCTTTTTTAAAGAGATTTTTTACCAAGTTTATTACTTTCATTTTTTCACCTGCCTTTTAAAATACAATTGCGTTAAAGCAATTCTTAAGTTCATCAACCGACATCGGCTGATTTTGTTTTAGTAAATCAAGTTGCGTATATGCGGCAACAAATGCCATAAATCCGTCTGTTTTTCGTGATTTTGGCTCAATCTTTCCGTATATGATATTGCCGTTTTTATCCTCGACAGCCGATGTGTTGTTTGTGTACCAACGCATAAGTGCCGAATCTCCCCAAACAATACGATGATTAGCGAAATCCGAAGCAATCAGAGGAGCGACAAGCATTTTGTCTGACGGTCTGACGAGTTTAAGATTATTTCTGCCTTTACGGTCGCATTCAAAACCTAACTGCATTAACGGCTCTTTTAAAAGCGTGTATCGGTAATTATCCAAAGCTCCTCCGACAATGTTGTAATGTTCTTTCTGTTTTCTCAACCAGTCGGCGACAATTTCGGGAGGTATTTCCGCTCCGTCAACCCTTTGTAAATCAGGCTGTTTAGCATAAGGAAATTTAATTCTGCCCAAATCCGCAGATTGTGAACAATACCACGAAAATGGTTTCCATGCGATTGAGCCGTCAATCAAAAACATTAAACCGATCCCCAAAAAGTCAGTAGTTTTGGTGTAGTCAATGCCAAATATGCACGGCTTGCCCTCAAGGTTGGGAAGAGGTCTGTTTGTAGCTTTGATATTGTCCCAAGAAGTAACAGGATGGGCTTCTGTGCCTTTTGGAATATTCATTCGTTTAGTCATAAACGCTGAATTATTGATTTTATCTTTTTTCCATTCTTCAAATTCTTTCTTTATTTCTCTTTGTAAATCAGGGAAATATTGTAAAGACGGATTTGCTTTATACCAGTTTTCGGGATTATAAACCTCTTTTTCATCGTCTAAGCGACAAATGAAATAGAGCGTCCCGTTATCCGAGGCATCGCCATTTAAAACTTCAAGCCCTTCCGAAAGTTCGTTATCAAGCGGCCCGTCACGAACATCTCCCATCGTGGTTATTGTCGTCCTACGTGGTAAAGGCTTTTTGCCTAAACCTGTAGTAAAAACGTTAATGAGGTCATAATTTTCGTAAGCGTGTTTTTCATCAAAATCTACCTTGCCCGGTCTGCCGCCGTCTTTTGTTTTACTGTTTGATGTTCTGTATCTAATCGTCGAGTTCGTTTTTATATTAGTGATTTTGGTTTTATTCCACTTAAAATGCCGCTGCATTTTTGACGCATTATTTTCCAAGATTTCATAAATATCATTAAAACTCGTTTGTGCTTGTTCTTCGGACGTTGCGCAAATATCAATATCGTAGTTTCGCACACCGTTGACCGGAGTTACCAAAGCAAAATCTTCAAAAGCAAGATAACCGTTTTTTCCCGTTCCTCTTCCGACTACACAAACCAAATCAGGGAATCTTAAAACACCGGGAGCAGAGTAGGTGCAATTGTGCAAAGCAAAGCAAAATTTTTCCCATTCAAAAAGTTTATAAGGAAAATATTTCTGCAGGGCTAAATATTTTTCAAGCTGTTCTTCATCGACGTAAATTTCTTCGTTTTCAAAGACATTTTCAACAAATTTTATCAGCTGAATTTGCTCACGGCAGACACGATATTTACCGCTTTTAACAAGGTCGATGTAATCGTCTATGATTTTACAGTTCGTCATCCGAATCACTTTCGACTTTGTCAATTGACAGCCCCATTTGTGAGAGGATCGCTAAACGCTGTTTGTTGTACATTACGGCATTTTTTACAGAGGGGTTGTCCTTAATATACTCTTTGCCTGTGGCGCTGATAGCTTTGTATGTCAAGCCATTTTTGCGGATGTCCGCCTGCATTTTACGCTCAAGTTTAGTGCAGAAGATGTAACTGTCAATTAAATCTCTATAGACTTCAATGTTTGCCCCTTTCAAAGTCAGTTGCTCAATTAAGCTATCCTTGATTTCAGCAATTTTAATCTGCGCCATTTTGTTCTCTCCTCTCTGAAAATTTCTCGTGTGCGTGCGCGAAGGTGAACTGTCGTGCCTTTACTCCGTTATCCATAAGCCTCAGAATTTTTCGATTTTTTACCCGGGGGTATGTCTTTTTTTGACTACCAGCGTTCAGCAAACTCATCTTTTAATTTTTTTGATTCGTACTTGTGATGTTCTTTGTAATGGCAGTCTTTGCAAAGGCATTCGAGGTTGTTGATGTCGAGAGCAAGATCAGGTCTTGCCTTGAGGTATAGCTTGTGATGCACGGCTTCACAAGGACTATATTTACCCACCTTGCGACAGCGTTCACATTCATAATGTTCAAGTGCTTTTTTTCTGTCACGGACTTCTGCCCAATTCGCTGTCAAGTAAAACCTGTATGCTTTACCGCTGCGAATTTGTTTTATAATCCAATCTGTAGTTACTTTTCGTTTTATCATTGCAATTTAATTTTACATCAAAATCAATCGTTTCTACTGACATTTTTATTTGTGCAAGTTGTACAAATAACCTGTGTTCAAGCCTCGAAGGTTGGCGCAAAGTAATCTTGCCTCTTTCAGCCAGCGCCACACAGTTCGCTCGTCCGTGTAGTTTTCAAGAGCACATCTCATTACCCTCGAATTGATTTCACCTTTTTTTAATTCTTCTGTCGGTGCAGGAAAATAAACAGCACATACAGCCTGACAGATGTAGTCTTTTCCGCTGTTCGTCAAGGCATTTAATGTGTCTATCACGGCAAGCAAGTCAAGTCGCAGTGCTTTGTGCATTGTTTTGTCAGAAATGATTTGTGCTTTGCTCGGACAGCCGAGAGCAGCATATGACCTGAATTGCGCAATCGTATAATCTTTCGTTGAATCTTTCAAATTCTTGCACCTCCGAATTTCTTATGCTTGTGAGTGTTGGCTAAGTATGTAAAGTGAAAAGTTGCACCAGTAAAATCATTTATCCACATTTCGTCTTTGTAGAAATAATATCCGTCCGGGCAAGGCAGAGCCTCACCCCGTTCGAGTTTTCGATATTCTCTCTTTTTTCCTTCTGTCACTTTGATTTCAGGCTTTGTTAAATTCCTTGATGTTTTTAATCTTTTCTTTCCGCTGACATCTTTGCGGATGTACTTTGCAAGGTCGGCATAGTTTCCGTCTTGGTAGAGCGGAACGAAAATTCTTCCGTTTTTCCATGGCCAACACTCCATTAAGATTTCACGAACGCAATCCTCAATCACAATATGCAAATGCCAATTCTTTCCGAGCTTGCCACATTCGCAGTAGCCGATGTATTTAAACTTGATTTGTTTCTTATCTGTCCTGCGTTTCACTCGCTTAAAAAAATTCGATACAACCCTCTCAAATTCATCTTCGGTAAATTTACCAAACGGAGCGGAGAATCTTGCGAACCAGTCGCCCTCAGAGAAGTTGCAGAGGATAAGCCTCTGTGTGTGTTGTTCTCCTCTGATACGGTTTGCTTTGGCTTGCTTTTCGTTTGTTCGGGATTGATTGATTTGTCGAGCAAGATTTTTCTTGTTGCGTTTGCGAATGGACTTGTAGTATTTAACCTCAAGCAAAGGGCCTGATTTAATTTCGGCTTTGTATGTAAACATATTTAATCCTTTATTATATATGTAAAAACTAAAACGGTCACTTAATTAATTCCTTGAGCAGGATAGTTAAAGGGTATTTCAACCCTTTTATTTGTGACTGTCTATTATTCTATTTTCGTATTAAAAAAGTCAGATGATATAAATATGCAGTAGTCCGTCTGACCTCCGAACTACTGCTTTGTGCAACCTTACCGTTGCAATTGTGTGTTTGATTTTGGTGCATTTTTTGTAACAACTAAAACAATCAAAAGAAGAAGTCGTCATTTGACTGTTTTTAAATATGAAAATTTACTTTTTACATTTTGTTTTTTTAGATTTTGCATACGGTAAGGATGTTGCCGTGTTTAGATGTCAAAATATTCTTTGTAGCTTTTGGTGATTCCTCGACAATCATCCGACTTAACCGGCACGTGACAGGCTACGGTTCTAATGTTGTCTGCATCCAATTCTTTGAAAATTTCCGTTGCTCTCGTTTCTTCTGCCGATTTATAAAACTTAAAAAGCAAATCTACAAACGGTATGTTTCCAAACTCGACCAAAAATGCTGTATCATTTTCGGTCAACGTTTTTAAGCAATCTGCTTTATATGTATCTGATGCGTCCGATAAAATAAAAAGTTTGTTGTAAATATCCTGCTTCGTGAGCAAATCAATAATTTGTAAAGCTATCGACAACACTTCCGGATCATGTTCAGCAATCGCCTTTGACAGTTCCGTTAGTTTACATGAGGTTTCTCTTGTGCGTTTAATCCACTCAATATGTTCTTTTTCGGCGAAAAATGTGTTGGTTCTAAATCTGCGATATTCCTGTAAGAGTTTGTACTTTGCCTTAACACAAGCCTTAGCGGACAGCAATCCTATTTTCGCACAGCTGTATATTGCAGACATTGACAGAACAAGCCATCTGTTGAATATATCAAGCTTATTGATTTCATTAACATCAAGAGCGCCGTCAATAAACGCAACAACGAGCTTGTCAAGCTCTGATAATGTTTCTGCCGGTGCTGTCGGCTTGTCTTGTGTTTCCGCTGCAACTGTTTTTTTGGATTCAGCCATTGTTGCTTGCCTCACTTTCAAGCCATTTTCTAATAATTTCTTCATTTCCAAGACAAGGAGCATCACAATTTTCGCAATAACCGCAAACATTGTTATTTAATGTGTCAAGCATAATATCAAGCATAAAACGTGTCATTTGCTCTTTGCTCATTGATTTGATTTTTTCAAAGTTTGTCATTGTGTTCACACCTCACTTCAACAATTCATCTGTTGTGATGTTAAATAAATTCGCTACAGCTATTATGGTTTCAATATTAGGTTCAAATTTTCCCTGCTCATAGTAAGATATACTTGTTCTGCTCAAATAGAGCTTTTCGCCCAGTTCATCTTGCGTTAAGCCATTTTCAAGTCTTAACGCTTTTAGCTTTTCGGGAAATGCCATTATTTTTCACCGTCCATTTCATCAGACCAATCTGATAGCAGTAATTCAATAAGCCGTTGCCTGTATTCATTTGGTGTCATTACAATTATCCTCCTTTAAAATTCCATCTTTTGTAAAAGTGCGTCCGCACTCTCCGCATTTTACACATACAATTCCGTAACTGTCTGGATTTTTGCACTCGTCACTAACATAACAATCTGCAAAAAAGTTCTTTTCATCATAATCCTTAAATTGTTCAAGCTCCTTTTCCACACGATACGGTTCAAAATCTATTATTTTGCCTTTAAGCTCTCCCATTACTCTTCACCGCCCTCAATAGGCTGATTCCAACATTCCGAACAAGTAATGCCGTTTCTGCATCCATTATAGTTCGTCAATCCTAAGCTACTGAGGCATATTTCGGGTGTTCCGTCATCCTTGAGCAGAGCGTTTGGGTAATGTTTCAGAAATTCGGTTAGATAAGTCCTCTGTGGATGCTCATCCGACCATTTCTGAATAATTGAAATTGCCTTTTCGGGATAGATTGCTTCAAAAGCCCCACACAATAAATTTTCGGATGTACCGTTATTTTTATTGTTTAAAAGGCATTCGCCACAATAAAGTTTGCATCTTCCAAGTTTGTCTTTTTTCGTCATTCTTGCTTTTTCAGCAAAATAATTTTCTGTTTTTGAGCAATCAATCATTTTTTCCTCCTAATCTGCGTAATCGTACAAACCGAGCGGTTTAATTTTTCTTGCGGCGATTTGCGCTACAAATTCTCCGTAACTGTAGTTTGTGCCGTGCTTTTTATTGTAATCGGCACAATAGAGACACATTCTATCCAAACGATCAAGTTTTTTTCTCTTGCCCCGTCTCTTTTTTTCTTTACTCATTTATATCACCCAATTTCAAATATCTTAATATTTTTTCGCTTGCCTCGTCGCAACCATAACATACAGCGACAGCGTAGCCTTGTTCATTCAAACTTTTAAGCCATTCGGTTTGTTTTTCGGTTGGCTTGTTTTTACCGTATTTTAATTCGATAAACAATCCGTGATAGCCGCCACGGCTGACAGGCAGAAACAAGTCAGGCACACCTGCTTTCACTCCCTGCCTTTTTAGGTTGGCCGCTTCAAGTTTATTTCGACTTCCGCCGTTTGGAAGGTGAAACATCAAATCAACTTCTGGATATTCTGTTCTGATGAAGGTTGTCCACTGAAATAACTTCCGCTGTTGGTCAGCTTCATACTGCTTCATCGGCATTTCCTTTCTTGTTTTTATTTTTCTTGCATATCTCAAATGCTTTTTTTATTTTCATTGTCCCATCTCTTCATTGCATCGTATGTTTCGGGTTCTAAATCAAATGTTCTTCCGATATATCTAACTTCGTCGAAATTAAAAAACTGATTATATCCATTTTTATTAACTTTGATAACATTGTTATTTATGACATAATCAGAAACATCATCAATATATATGCTTGAACCGTCTTTAAATTTTATTGTGATTATGTTTACATCCATTTTTTCTGTCTCCTTATTCATGCGATATTTTTCCGGACATCAATTCAGAGAGTTCTGCATCCCTGAGTTCAGTTAAATACTGATTCTGCATCGTGTTGAGTAAAGAAATTTGATTTTTCCATATTGTCAAAAAGTGGATAAAAATATCAGGTAACAATTCTTTATCGTTGCACTTAAATACAAATTCGTTCTTATTTTTTGTGAACTGAATATAATCGGACTTTTCAATTTTAATGCCTAACAATTTGGATTGTTCGTCCGCAAACTGATTTGAATTTTTGTTCTCATCTTTATAAAGCTGAACATCAAAGCCTAATTTTCGGGCAATTGTTTCATTAATAACTAACTTACAAGCATTTTGCATTTTAGTAATATAATTGATATTATCGGCAATTTCTTGAAAATCACGATGTTTATCGTCTTCAAAATCTTCAATGCTAACATCAAAAAACTTACTCGGAGCGAGCATATATTTCTTTTCTGCTATCTCTGCGTTTGACTTTATCAAAGAAAATTCATTCACTTCTGTTAGGTTTTTGATAACCTGAATGATTTTGTTTATATTTTCATCGGACAAAACGTTATATTTCTTTTTGTAAGTTCTGTTCGTGTGACTTTTACCGCCAAACTGTCCATTTTGTTCTCGCTCTTCAACGACAAAATTTTGGATGCTATGTATCAGATTCGCTTTACCTTTGTTTGCTTTGTTTTTGTTTAAAACCATTATGCAGGTTGATATACTTGTACATTCAAACATATTATTTGGTAAAGTAATTATTGACTCAATCAAATCATTATCGACCAAATATTTTCGTATATCATATTCATTGCGTTGCGTCAACACGCCCATTGGCAGAATCAAGACTGCTTTGTTTGCTCTTGCAATGCAATTAAAAACGAAAGCATAATTCGCATTGCCCGCCGGCGGAATCACTGGAAATCTAATGTCATTTTCAAGCGGTAACGGCGGTTGCCACTTAATGTTGTACGGCGGATTACTGACAGCAACATCAGCTTTAAAATCAGGCACATTATCAACAATTTTAACTGTGCTGTATTTTTCGCCGTTACTGAGTTGATATATTTTATATTTCTCTTGTTTCAGCACATCGCCATTTATGACATAGCCATTTGCGTTATGTAAAGATAAGTTGAACAACAAAAACGGGATAACATTCTCGTCAAGTTCTTCTATATACACATTTGAAATAGCTTTATCCTTTAGATTTTGCAAAGTCAACGCTCCACTTCCTCCGCAACAATCGTAAATAGTTTCACAATCCCCCACCAAGGCAGATACTAATTTGCAAAGACTTTTCGGGGTATAATCCTGCTTTTTCTCTGTTCGGTCGGCTTCGTAATATTGCCACAATGCCTGCAACCAATCCTTACTCTCATTAGCAACAAGTTCATTGTATTCATCATAAAACTGTGTTTCATTACTCAGAACTACACGAAAAAGATTGTTTCCGATTTCTTTCAAATCAGATGTGTCGCATAACTTTAACATCTGATTTTTAAATTCTAATAGCTCCATTTTCTTCACCTAAGCGGAGTATCTGCACATACTCCGCTTTATACAATGTCAGAATTTATTTAAAGAGGAGTAAACGAGTTTTATATAACAAGCTGTGCAGAGCTTGTTATCGGTTAATTTATTCGGGCATCTGCACCTACCCGAATCGGTATTACTGAAAGAAAGTAGATAGGTATGTATTAATTTATCAAAAGAGGGAATTTATAATCTCACAAGTGCAGTTGTGTGATTAACTTATTAAATTTTCAGCACAAGAACATTTTGCGGACATCAGCAAAATGTTCTTTTAATTGACTTCGCCTGTTGTGAAAATCGGATGTGTGCCGTCACGGAGCTGAATCTCCTCATCAGACATCACATAGCCGAGTTTGCAAAGCAAGAAATAAAATTTGTTTAAGTCAGGGCTGTTTTTTCGGCTGATCGTTCTGCTGCTGTATCTCACATGAATAAAGCTGAATTTTTTACAATCTCTTTGGCTCAAAGCATATGCCGTCGCCATCAGCATTCTGCCGTTGTCACTGCTCCAATGTTCGTTGACGTAGCTGTCTATGCTCTTATCATTTTGATGCTCGACCACTTTGCAAAATTTGTATACCATGCTATTGGCGCCTGCCACCCACTTGGGCGACTATAAACTTCACAAGCTCCTGCTTTTTGCTGCTGTCATTGAAATTTGTATCAAGCATAAAGCCTATTCTGAGAGCCTCACAGCGCTCGTCTATTTCTTTCGCCTGTTCAACAAGCTCGTCCCATCTCTGTTCTTCAAGCTTTCGCTTTTCATCTTCGGCATCGTTCTTTTCCTGCTTGTCTAATGCTTCTGCGTAAATGTAGATGTTTGAGCCATAAGCAAAATAAAAATATCTTTTTCTGCCGTCCGCAAAGTCTTTACCGACCAAATCTTTGAGCGCAAATATGCCCATATAGTCGTAGTCGTTCGGGATTTCTTTGAATCCCTGCACTTTGATCATTCCATGTTCAAGACAGAGTTTTTCAATTTTTTCTTTCTCTTCCTCTGTTTCCTGCTTTTTAACAGCTGAATACAACAGATTGTCAAAATTGTTTGTACCGATTGATTCGAGGAGTTTATTTCTCGTTTCAATGTCCTTAATTTGATTCAATCGGTCATAGTCTGCAAGCGTAGGCTGTCGGATCTGACTTTCCTTAAATGCCTCTTCATCAAGCTCGCAGAGCTTTACTCTTCTTCTGATTTTGCTTTCGGAAAATCCTGTTTTCTCTGCAATTTCTGAAACCGTATCGCCGAGGTCAAGCAACAACTGACAGCCCTTAGCTTCTTCGTAGACTGTCAAATCTGACCTCTGCATATTCTCTGTGAGCATTGTTGAAAGCTGTTCTTTTTCGCTCATTTCAACGACTGCACACGGCAGTTCGGTCAAGCCTGCCTGCTTTGCCGCTGCTAATCTTCTGTGACCGATAATGACGGTAAATTCCGTCCAATCGTCATTCATCGGCACGACCGTGAGGTTCTGCAAAATTCCGTTCGCCTTAATAGATTCTGCAAGCTCAGTCACATCACCGAGAACCTTTCGAGGGTTCTGTGGATGTGGGTGCAGTTTTTCAACCTGTATCATTTGTAATTTAGATTTCTTGTTCATTTTTATAATCTCCTTGATTTTTGCAAGGTTATCTGATATAATAATGTTAAACTGTATTTGTACATTGCAGATAGCCTTGTGTTATTTGCCGACCGTTGATTGCTTGCACTACAATCAACGGTCTTTTTCTTTGCCTGTAAAATTCATCGGTTGCACTCATCAACCGCTACGCAAATAAAGCCTTTGGAGGTTTCTTTAACGTCTATCACATCTGTGACCGCAAGCTCAATCTGTATGCGTTCAATCTCAGGCGGTAAAAACAGATTGTTGCCATCACAAAGTTTATTAACTTCATTAAGCGCCTTGATGATTCTGACCTTAAAAAAGTCAATGTCGCTGTGCGCTGTTTCAAGCTCATCACTCTTCGTGCTGAGGCTCTTTCGGGTATATTCGAGTTGCTCTTTGCAATGCTTATACTTTTTCCTGAGCGACCTTTTTGTTTCGTAGTTTCTTAAATGCCACATTTGTTACACTCCTTTTCAGTTAATGCTGTATAGATTTCTCTTTCTACGAGCACGCAATCTTTGACTTCGCAAAGTGTGAAATAAAGTATAGGTTCAACGGTTTCGCCGTCTGTAAGTCGCACTGCATTAAAATCGTTGTTTTTTATGTACCATTTGCCATCTGAAGCTAATACAAAAATATCGCCTTTTTTTAAGTCTTTAAAAGCGATATATTCACGGTTATTTGCACGGTTATTTGCAATGATTTCCATATATTCACCTATTCTTTCATTTATTTGATTTGCGACATCTCGTATGGATGTCGATTTTATGACTGATGTAATTAAAAAAGTCATAATTCTTAGAGCGTTCGGCTCGGCGATTGTCACATTTTGATTTGTACTTGAGGTATCTTTCACAATCTGTATGACATCTTGTCTTCCTTATCTGACAGCCGTAGCACGGCGAATTTATCATTTTTACGCCGTCCTTTCGTTGATTGTATTGCCGCTGCCGATCAATTTGTTGAGCAGTGTGGTCAGTAAGGATATATCTGCACCGCTTGCATAGGTCTTTAGCCGGTCAATCGGTATGTTGTAGCTCCAACGCCCTTTGTCGCTCTGTACGGCTGAGCCAATGGGCAGGGTTTGTTTTTTTAGGCCCTCATAAACATAATTGAGAGCAACTCCGAGATATTCAGCCGCCACAGTCGGCGGTACATCTCTGTACTCCTGATTTGTTTTAGGGTTGACGAGTATTTTGTCGTTCATCTAATCACCTCCTAAAAATAAATGTTGTTTTGTTGCTGAATTTAACGGATAATTCCTGCTTTGATAAACATTGCTGTAATCAGCAGAAGTAAGATAATTGCGTTGAGAATAAACACTACAAACATTAAAAACTTGTTCAATTTTCATTCTCCTTTGCCCACTTAATCAGATCCATAATTTGAGCGTCGTGCTTATCGAGGTAGCTGTCTATTGTTTTATACAAATGGGCGGCTACTATTTTTATTGCTAATACTGCTGAAACAAAAGCTGTGCAAAGCATTAGCAGCCCTAAGATTATTATTACTTCCATCTTTTCTTCACCTCTTTGCGGTTGTGGGTATTATTGATTGTGTTGCAAATATCTTTTGCGAATGTTATAATCAAGCAAAGGAGTTGATTGTTATGTGGGTTGTAATTAGCGGAATTTTAGGCATATTAGGTTTTCTGATTTCTCTGATAAATCTAATTCAATATTTGCTGTCACGCAGAATTAATTTAGAAATTCAGATGAAAGAGTGCATTCTTCGTCCGTATGTAATGGGTCAGAAAAAGCTGATTTTACATTATCAAACGAATAATAAATCCAATCTGCCGATTACCATTACCGATTTGCAAGTTATTTTTGATAATGAAGTTTACAACGAAAGCATTTATACATTTGAAATATTTGCTTGTGAATATGTTACAAGGGGTAAAGTCAACTATATTCCAACTTACAATGAACATTTGCCTATAAATCTTCCAATGCTGTCTTCACATGCAGGTTATCTCGTTTTTTTAGTTCCCGAAGATACTCCTGCAAATGTTTGTAAAGATTTGACTTTGAAAATTCGCACCAATCGTCATAGGGCAGTACAAAGGACATTCGCACCGAATGAATTGGTAATTCTCCGCCGTATTTCTCTAAAGAAATTTCGTAAAAATCACTCTGAATAGGATAAGCAGGGTGTTCAAAGGGTGATTGTCGGGTCGGCATTGCCTTTTTCTTTTTATTACGGCTTATCATAATTTTTGAGAGCATTTTTTATCACCTCAAATCCTACTTAAATCTTATTGTCTTGCCGGCGGCTTCTTTGGAGCAGTCGGCAAATTCTTTGTATGTGGGCATACTAAAATTTTTCATGCAATAAATAAACATTGCTCTTGTAGCAGTTTTCCATTTTACAGCTTTTATGATTGCAATTACTGCTACTACGGTAGCAACTACCGCATATATGGTTAGTGCCATTTTTACCATTCCTTTCGTTAAGCTGTTTTTGTGTGTTCAGAGAAATCAAAAAGCCAAGCAAGATCATATCTTTTAAAAAATATGTTTTTAATCATTACCGCCTCAATCAAAGTAAAGCCAACCTGATAAACAGCTTTGCTTGAAGATGTTTCACCCTCAAGTTTTGCAGTTACGGTATTGAAATGTAATCCAAGCAGATTTGCAATATCTGTTTTAGTTACACCTTCATCTTTCATTGCTTTCACCAAATTAGGATATAACATAGTTTTTCACCTCCAATCTACCTTATTTAGTAGATTACAGCATTATAATATACCTTTTACGGTAGATTGTCAACACTTTTTTAAAAATAATTTACTAAAAAAGGTAGATTTGTTATTGACATCTACAAAATTTTGTAATATACTAACTATCAAAGAGAGGTGAGTGCAATGACTATTGAGCAAAAATTGCAGGATTATATTTTAAATAAATATAAAAGCGTGATGCAATTTGCAAAATTAGTTGATTTGCCTTATACAACCGTTAAAGGTATTTTTAGTAGGGGCATTTGGGGAACATCTATTCAAAATGTCACCAAGATATGTAATTTTTTATCTATTGATATAAACGCTTTGATAAATGGCGAAATTAAAGAACAAATACATATAGATAAACTTTCGGATCACGAGAAAAAGGTTATACTTGCATATCGTAATAAAGTTGATATGCAACCTGCAGTCGATAGATTGCTCGGTGTGGAAGATGAAATATTGATACCAACAGTGAAAGCCGCACGAAGTGACGGCAACAATCAGCCTATAGAAATAGTTAATCTCCCTGATCTCAGTAAGTTTGAGCCTGACGATACAGATTTATAAGTACAAATAAAAAACACCTCATGGGTTAAACTACCTGTGAGGTGGTAAAAATTGAATTATGAAAAATACAAAAACGCACGCAATGCCTCTTGGCAATGCTTAATCGACTACAGAATTAGCAACTTGCCTGTTAAAGTCAGTCAGATAGCGAAACAAGCCGACATTGTTTTGTTAAAAAATTCGGCAGTCAATCTGCTAAGTGAAAATGAGAGTGGAATAACTTTGATGCAAGATGATAAACTTTATATCATATATGCAGATGAGCAATCTCCTCAGCGGTGCAGATTCACGATTGCACACGAGCTTGGACACATCTTTTTAGGTCATTTATTTAAATCAGACGGCAACGGATTTTTAAAAACTGACGAAGCAGAGCACTCTGCAAATGTGTTCGCTCGGGATTTACTCGCCCCTGCCTGTGTCCTTCATGAACTGCAAGCGTTAACTTCCGCTGCAATTGCAAATTTATGTGACATTAGCTTTGAGGCGGCGACCTACAGGGCTGAACGAATGGCAGAGCTCGAACGCAGAAACGCTTTTTACCTACATCCGCTTGAAAGACGGGTAAAAGAGCAATTTGCAGATTTTATCAACAAAAAGAAAAACCTACCATAGCGGCAACTATGGTAGGAAAAATAGGAATAGTGAGAAGTCTGAACCTCTCTAATATTATTTTAGTATATGATATATATTTTGTCAATATATATCACAAAAGAGGAGGATTTATAAATGAAATGCCAAAAATGCGGTTCTGATGTTCCTGCCGGCTCAAAGTTTTGCAATGAATGTGGTGCAAAGATTGAACAGGTTGCCTTGTTCAAGGATATCGAGCCTGAAAGCAAAGAACCTTACAAATGTGAAAAATGCGGTAAAATAATACCAAGCAATTCAGTGTTTTGCCCTGAATGCCATACTTACCAAAATAATAAATTTAAACCCACAAGCGATACTGAAAAATCACCTAACAAGACGCCTATATATCGCACTTCACATTTTTACATTGCTTTGCTAATAGCTTTTATTTTATGCGCCGTTGTCGTAACGGCTATTTTGCAAGTTAGCCAAACCAAGTCACAACAATCAGTAACAACTTCTCCTGACAAAGCCAGTCAGGATATGTCGGAAACCGATTCATTAAAGTTGTATGATGTAACTCCTTTCTTGATTTCTATTCCTGAAAATTGGACACATAAAACTATTGACGGTCACGATTATTTTTATGATACCGACGGAAACATGTTTTATATAAATACATCTCAGACGAGTATTTCACAATCTCAATTTAACTCAGATTATGTAGATTCGTTTCTTGATGGCTTTGCAGATTCGCTTGATGATTTTGAAGAAATAAACAGAACCGCAACTTATATAGATAATTTTCGGGCCTATCGTGTGACAGCAAATATAAAAGATTTTGGAAATAAGTTTTACGGCACTATATATGTGTGGGCTACGAACAATTATTTGTGTTCTATGATATTCTCGAGCAAAGGCAACGAGCAATCTGAAGAATTTAATCTGTATGAAAACACTATCGTGGAATCTATCATTATAGATTCCTCAAAAGATGTTAGTTCATCTGAAGGAGATTTGACAGAAAAAGCTACTGAACTTGAAACAGAAGCACCTACCAAGAAGCCGACAGAACCGCCTACTGAAAAGCCTACAGAATTTGAAGACACTTTAACCGAGCTTTATTCTGATAGCGATATAGTCGTATATTATAGTGACACGGAAAAATATCCATATTCAGACGATGAGGCTGAGGTGCATTTTTATGTTAAGAACAAAATGGGTAAATCTATAACCATACAAGCCGATACCGTTATATTGGACGGCAGAAGTTATAACAATGTTGTTTGCAGTGATCCAATTTCAGCAAACAGCGAAGGCATGATAGAGCTTGCGATAGAAGATTGCAAGAATTTTAATCCTTCAACCGTAGGAGCTGACTTAAAATATTTTGATACAGATACTTATGATAATGATGTAACGATGAACATTGCCAGCAAAAAAGTTAAATAAAAAATTAAGCAAAAATAAAACCGCCCTGACCTATTGGCGCAGGACAGAGCGGAAACCATTACACGGGTGCAATGGTACTTTTTAGAGCAATAATATTGTACCACATCCCGTTAAAATTTACAAGATTTTAACGGGATTTTTGCACCCTTTTTTAAGGAGCAAAATGATGAAAAAATGTATAAACCGACGGTGTAACCGAGAATTGCAGGACAATTTTGCGTATTGTCCTTACTGCGGTAAAAATCAATCATCTGACAAGCCGAAAAACAGGCGCAGGACGAAAGGCACGGGCAGTATTTACATCCGCAAAGACAGCAAATCAAAACCGTATGCCGCTGCAAGCTCTATCACAGGGAAACAAGTATATTTGGGAACTTTCGCCACAAAGCGAGAGGCAGAAAACGCACTCAAAGATTATGAGTACAATCCCGTAAATGGCTTTAATATGACACTTGAGCAATTACACGATAAATGGGTAAAAACTAAAGCATATAAAAAACTTGGTGACAGCGTGAAAAGTAACTATGCAAGTGCTTATATCAAGCTAAAGCCCTTGTACAAGCGAAAATTTAGGGATTTACGCACATCAGACTATCAATACATCGTGGATTATTATGATAATCCGCACCACGAGGTCGGCGCAGGCGGTAAGCTGAAATATCTTCTGCCCAACGGCAACGGTACCTATAAAGTCACAAGCACACCGAAAATCTGCCAAGGCTTAGGTTACTCGGCTCTACATAAGATTAAATGCTTTGTTACAAGCCTTTACAATTTTGCGATGCAAGAGGATATTGTAAATAAAGACTACGGCACATTTATCGAACTTCCGGAACCCGAAGAGGTAAACGCTACACGCTTTACCGATGTACAGCTTGAGCTTATCAGACAAAACATAGGTAAAGTACCTTATGCCGATTATGTTTATATGATGTGCTACCTCAATTTCAGAGTGAGCGAATTTTTGTCACTTACAATTGACCAATACCATGTAAGTGAGCAAGGAATACCTTACTTTATCGCAGGCATAAAGTCAGATGCCGGCAGGGACAGAATAGTGCCGATACATCCTAAAATACAACAGCTCGTTCAGAATTGCATAAATAATAATGGTGAAACAATCTTCTGCCGAACACACGAAGGTTCAGAGTTTGGTAAAGCGATGAACAAGGATTATTTCTTAAAGTACGCATTTCGTCCGGCGATGCAAGCCCTCGGGTTGGGTGATGAATTTACTCCGCACTCTTGCCGTCGAACCTTTTCCACCCGTATGTCAGCGGCAGGAGCAAGGGAAGAAGATATTATCGCACTTATGGGCCATACAGATTACAAGGTTGATATTGACCACTACATCATCCAAGAGGTTGACACTCTTTACAATGCGATCAAATTATTGGCGTAAAAAAAGCCGTCCGATTACATTTCGGGCGGTTTTTATTATGGAAAATCTGTAGTTTATCTGTAGTATAAGAGATTAAAAGGCATAAAAAGAAGTGAATAATTTTGAAAATCGAAAATATTATAAACAAAGCAAAAAAGCCAGTAAACAAGCCGTTTTTGGCTTAATTACTGACTTCTCTCGTGGCTCCCCCAACTGGGCTCGAACCAGTGACATCATGATTAACAGTCATGCGCTCTGGCGAATGCAGAGAAAAACAACAGCATCACTTATCTTGATTGTCTGCGCATAGAATTAACTGCTTCTGTAATTGCATCTTCACTTCTTTCTTTTGACCATTCATCCCAAAACTTCACAGTAGAACTATTTGGTTCTGGATTTGGACGATTGATTAAAATACGACTAGGCAACAAACTTGCGTCACCTACTACTATAGCTTCCCCAACATCAAGTACAGGTAATAAATCACCAAAGTTACCTAAACTATCCGGCAATAATTTTTTTATAACATTTTGATCGTCTGAGTTAGTTAACCTCATAGCAACAAAATTACTACTTTGACTCAATACAGTTCTATCAACTTCAGAGGGTCTTTGCGTGATTACTACAAGTCCAACACCATATTTTCTACCTTCCTTTGCTATTCTTTCAAAACTCATTAAACTCAATGATTCTATTCCCAAACTAACATTTTGAGGAATATATAAATGTGCTTCATCACAGAAAATTGCTATTGGATGTATCTTATCTTTATTGGTCCATTGCTGTATTGTAAACACTATTCTCGCTATTAAGGAAACAATTAATGGTAAAATATCTGAAGGTACTTCTGAAAAATCAATAATTTTGATTCCTCCACCATTTGAAGCTGAAGATAATAATTTTTGACAAAGCTCCTCCATATAATCATACTTTAACAACTGTTCTTCTTGTGAAAACATAAAGTTTAATCTTTTATCATTAATTTTATTTTCTAACCTCTGAATAAATCGAGATAAAAGTCCATTATACGGTCCTTTCTTCTTACCTTTTGAACCGTCTACCATTTCCATATTATAATCATAAAACTGTTTTATCAACGAATTCATTTCATAAGGTATAGGACTATCGATAGTAATATCATCAACTATACTTTCAATTCCATTACTTGATAAAAAGTCTTTTTTCTTTTCTAATACAGTTTTACTGAATAACATTGCTTGATTTGGAGCATTATTGTCACCCCTATCTAGCATCATTGACATCATTTCTTCATATGTCAGTATCCAATACGGCAAAAACAATACTTCATCAGCATATGTATCATTAGGTCCTGCTATCTTATAATGTTTTATGTTATTTCCAGTTATAGGGGAATACTCACCATGAATATCGAAAAGAATAGCATTTGCTGATTTTAGCAATGCTATTTGTTCTATGATTGTTGCAACTGTACACGATTTACCTGAGCCTGTACTACCTACAATTACTGCATGTTTTTGAAAAAATTTATTACCATCTAAATAAGCCTGTGCATGTTTGCTTAATGCATAAGTTCCAATATTAAGAGGATCTGCATCGTCTTTTGATACCGATGAAATTACTCCCATAAACTTGGCAAGATTATCATCATTCATAACATAACATTCAGCGCCTATTTCCGGAACAGACTCCAGTGTTCTTTTAAAAATATTACTTTTAGTACCTTTTTTATCCAGTAACGTTCCGATAAGATTAATTCGGACTATATCATCAGTAGTTATATCTTCTTCATCTTCTTTATCATCTTGCATAACCCCATTAAATTTTCTGATAATTTTATTAACCATACCAATCAATGTTTGTCTCTCTTTTGAAGCTCTTATTATAATAAGGTTATTTACTTTAACACTTGACAATACATCTTCATTTTCTACGCCAACTACAACATTGGCGGTATCTACAGCTTGTACTGTTCCAATACATGAAGTTTTATCTAAATTAAATATGGACATATATATCACCTCTCAAATAATCTCATTAAAACCTTCTATTGTCCAATAAGTTCCATCTATTGTAACATCTGTTTTGTTAATAATAAACCTCGTTGAATTATTGCCTCCATCCATAACCACAACATAATTTCTGCTATTGCTATTTATGAGATCCAACGAATTGTCTTTTAGTTCCTTTGTAACTATTACAATAGGCGTTCCGGATTTTATTTTGGTTATTATTTTTTCTTGTATTTGACTATCATTAAATCCGTACCCTATGCATAGAAAGTTATTTGCCTTTTCAATTAGTGTGTCGGCTTTATGTAAGATATCTCTACTAGCTGATGTAAGAATTTCTTTATATTTGTCTGAACCTGGTGTTATTATTTCCGGTATAAATCCATTAGGAATTCTTTCTTGCAAAGGAATAGAAACACTTTCTTTAGTTTTTAAGTCACTAAAAGAATCAAGAGAACCATGTACTTTCAGGACATTAATAATCTTCCTGCTTTTTATTTCCTCACTTGAAGTTTTCTTTAAATACATTCCATTATAACCTATATCAATTTTACGCTGAATATGGTCACAACAATATTCAATGTATCTGTCATAATTGGTAGTTAAGATATTAAGGTGATCTGAACTAGGTTGTAATAATTTTTTTAACAATTCCGCAAGCGGAAGTTTACTACCTAAAATCACTTTTTCATGAAAATATTTTAGATCAGCCTCGTTAACTAACTCCCATGTAAGTTTTCGGATATCATTTAATAAGTCACCACTTAAATTATGCAATGTTAACGCAGTCTCTAAGTCAATTTTATTTTGCAATTTATCGGCTATCTCATTCCATATGTCATCATGCGCATATTTTAATTTTAAATTATCTAGTAAATAATTTGCTAATTCTGCCATACCTGGAATGCCAACAGGAATTGATGCCCCAGTACCAATCAATAGCAGGGGAATATCGCTTGTATATTCTTGTATTTTTTCAAATATTTCTTCTTTATTCATACTTAGCCTTTCTATCAATAAATAAATTTATAACTATACAAATAAATCAAAAGCAGCAAAAACATCGTAATATTTAATTCCTATGTAGCTTCAAATAAGTTGAATTATTTATTATTGCGAGTCTTATTCCAAGGCAAACTATACTCATCTGTTTTTAATTGTTTCCAAAAAAATTGAGGTATTTCCATATCTCTTAAAACATGTACATCTGCAATAAGAGACATACTATGGATTTTTTGTGAAGATACTCCATGCGACACAAGAACCTCCGTTAACTTTTCTATCGTCTTTCCAGAACGTGTTATATCGTCAATTACCAAAATTTCTTTATCTTTAAATTTAGTAATAATAGCAGGTATGTAGCCTACCCATTTAGGAGTATTAAATTCTAACCATCCTTCCGGAATCAAGAAGTTTCTGTTTTGCACACTCTCTCTGAGAATACACGTATACAAAGGATAACTATTGTTTAATTTCGATAAAACTAAATTTGCCATAATGCTACCCTTTCCTGAAAAAGTAATAATTATATCAGGATTAATTATTTCAACTTTTTGAGCTAAATATTTAGTACCTTTTTTTATTTGTCTCCAAGAAATATTCCTTCTTCCTTTTATCATTATTATAATAAAATAAATAGCACTTGGTAAACCAATTATACTAAATATGAATTGCAAATCGTTTAATAAACTTGTCTTGTCCATAAAAAATTCCTCCATGTTTTTCACTGACCTAAATAGAGGATAACTTCTAATTATCCACTACTTAATAGTTAGTGTACAAAGTCAATATAGATAGTGAATCAATATCCCATTCTATGACTCCGTTTTTTATTAATTTCCATAACAATTCGTTACTAATTCTTTTATTCTTGTATGCCTTTGATAACAATTGATTAATATGCTTATCTTCTGCATGAATTTTTTCTTTTATATTATTCAAAAATACATAAAATCTTTCATCACAATCAAAATCAATCGAGTTGTTGCTTTTATTAGTATTATTTATGATGTTATTAAGTAATTCGCAAATATTTCTTGATTGTTCAATATTCCCTTTATTATAATCGTTTAAAATTAAATTGTATATATTTAGAAGCTTATCACAAGAAAAAAAGATGCCTATTTCACGAATAAAATTTTCAATGTCATCCGATGTATGTATGAAGTTAATTAAAAAATTCGGGGATTGTAATTTTTCTCTGAATGAATCTTTACTTCTTATTTCTTTATTTGAAGACCCCTTTAAAAATGTAAGATATTCCGATGCTATACATTTTTTGCTTCCTACATATTTTAAAATTAATACTAAACTATTTGACAATTCGAATAGTTTTTGGTTAAGAAGAATTCTTTCAATAGTAGTATTATCCCAAGAAGGTTCCCAAAGGGTCATAGTTTGTGCGGAATTTATATTTTCTTTTTTGCAATAAATAATTATAAAATCATTTGCATAAATGAGATTTAACAATATATTTAACTTTTGAAAAAGCATAGTTTCTGGTTTTACGACCATAAGGGCGTAATTAGATAGTATTGACATTTTACTTTCTAATACTTTGTTAGCAATTTTAAAAGAAGTTTTAAAATATAAATCATTAAGATAATTCATCAATTACATTCCTTGGTAGGTTTATTATGAAAAAAGTTTATAAATCCGGATATTTAAAAAATGTAAGTAAAATTTTAACATTGCTGTTGTTGCTCGTTGTAATAGTAGCATTAGCATTCCTTGTCTTTGCTGTTATACATTTTCTTATTGATTTTTCTTTAAAATATATAAATAACAAGTTTAATTCGAATAAATATAATACTGACGAAACAAATTATTTGACCACAATTTTATCGTTAATATTTGAATTTATAAGTTTCCCATTACTCAATCATTCTCTTAAACTCGTTAAGAGGATTAAGCATTACTACACCTGTATTAACAGATTTATATATTGTAAATTTAGTGTTATGTTAAAAAATCAACTTGTTAAAAATGTTTTTATTTATGATTTTTCATTATGCAAGACACCCAATTCCTCCCAAGAAAGGATTGTCGCCTCATTTTTTAACAACGATTATGACAAAAAAGTACTCTATATCATTGGTAATAAAAATACCGGAAAAACAGGAACACTGTATTTTATTATGGATAAGGGAGCAAATAGAAGCTTAGATGATTTTTCAAATCTGAACTGTAATATAATTTATATTTGTAAAAATAATAGTGATAAGCAGATCAACCAATTTATTTCAAAGTATATTTCACAAACCTATAAAAATAATATTATTCTAATAGATGACTTTATTGAATTATCTGATTTGATAAAAATTCAAATAAAAAACGAATTAATAAAACGATATAATGACTCAAAAGGACATTATGCAAAGTCGATAATGATACTCGCAGATAAAAACAATTATTATATTACAAAAAATGATTCTAATATTATTTCGATTGAAATAAGCGTACTGGAAAATTATCAATCGAAAATTGATTCTGAAATAGAAAATATTTGTACACAATATAATAACGTTGATAATAATATTAAAAATTGGATAGCTGAAGTATTAAAAAATAAACAAGGTTCATATGTACTAAACACATTATTTAATTTAAATAATAGAAAATTAGTAGATCTGTTTTTTTGTGTTTTAGTAACATGCAGGCATTCTAATCTTGTCAATATCAATATTCTAAAAAAATTGTATTTGTATAATATTTTTGATTTTTACTTTAATTTAAATTTACTTTTTGAAGCAGGAATCATATCATATTTTCCTTTTTATAAATCTACAATTTTCTTTAACCACAACGTAGCAGATTATTTTTTTGATATTTTTCACAACAATTCTCTTTATACAGACAAATTATGCAATTATGTTGAAAATCTTTTAAATACGGATATAGAAAATTCATTAGATATTTGGCTTTATTATGTGGAATATGTTTCAATAAAATCTAAGATTTCTGATGATATAGAAAGTAAATATTTTCAAGATGCTTTTTTACAAGGAAATTTTTCTTATTTGTTGGAAAAGATACAAATAATTACAGATAATTATCCCGAAGCAAAACATTTATTTTATAAGGAGCTTGGTTACCTAAACGAAAAGGTTGGCAATAGAGAAAAAGCCGTCGAGTATTTATTTGAGCATATAAAATACTCGACATCTACTTATGATATACAGCAATCGCAACTACTGCTCTTTGAAATATTACATCACAATAATCTTAAATCAGTTAATTTGCAAGAACTAAAAAGTTCAAAAAATGATTTCATAAAATTACAGGCTCAATACTGGGAAGAACATGTAAATATAGAAAAGGGGAAGTTTAGTTATGAAAATCTAAAAAATATATTAGTGAATTACATTGATCATCAGCAATTTTGGAACAATAATTTAAATTATTATCATATTCTAAGGAGAATGTTTTCTGATCTCGCTCGTGTGTATTTTTTAGGTGAAAATATCGATCACCAAAAATTTTCTAAATTAATAATTCTAATGGAAAATAGTCAATTGAAAAATTACCATTCTGAATATGAGGAATTTTATAATTTATTGACTAGAGCTCATTATGGACATTATGATATTATTTTTCAACTTGGATTTTATAATCATTTAAAGCATCAATGTATTGAGAAAGAATATGGTAAAAATCCAGATGAAAATACATCTGTTGCTATAGCATTGAAATACTATGTACAATGTGAAAAGTCTTTTAAAGACCGAGGAGATAAAGCATGGCGAACCGTTGCAATAAGAAAATGTGAATTGCGTTTGACACAAGAATTACAATTAATCAACATAATTAATGAATTAAACGTTATTAAAGATTTCTTTGTTGAAACTAATAATTACTTGCATACGGCCTACATAGACTGCATTTTATGCAAGGCAATATTTTTAAATTATCTTCGTAACGAATTAGATTCTAATTTTAAGAAAACATATGATAAATGTAATAGTCTTTTAAAAGAATCTGAAAAGCATTATCAAAATTTCGGCAATAAATATGGTTTATACAGAATTGATTTAATAAAATGCTTCCTTGATTTTTTCAATTCGATTGATATGCATAATAATTCATCAACAAATATATTTGTATATAAATTGAAGAAACTCAGTAATAAAAACTATCCAAGAGAAAAAGAAATGATAGATTACATTCTTGATAAAAAATGTATCAAAACAAATTTGGTAGATCGCTTTTTTGCATACTATCCTATTATTCTTCAATGATAATATACTATATAAGTTTACCGTTTTTATTTATTTTCTTAATAAAGTTTCTGCTTTCTTGATTCAAATCAGAACTGTAGCCTTTGCTAATACATTCACTAATTAACTTTGCCAGTTCCGAAACATTTTCTTTTCTTAGACCGGATTGAATAGCTCCTCCTACTCCGATTCTTAATCCATAACCTAATCGGTAAGGCAATAATCGGTAATTTGTATACAGTCCGATTTTTTCTAAGTTTTTGAAAGATGAATAGCAGATGTTTTTGTTATCAAATAATACCCATATATGTTGTGTTGGAATTTTGTTATCGTCTTTTTTTAAGACATTTACATTGAGTTCATATAAATTAGATTCCAATTCTTTACTTATCCTCAGCAATTCGTTACTGTATATTTTTAGTTTTTCAATTTGCTTAATTGACTCTCCTGCCATAAACATTTCTTCTGGATGTGAATTTGAAATAAATGTAGATGTTCCGGATATAATTTTATGCCAATAAGAATCTATAGATTTTGTGGCTAATAATGCTTTTTGCGGTCCGGGAAAATTTTTATGTAAGGTTGATAAAATTAAATCGAAGCCCATGTCAAAAGGAGATATATAAGAACCACTCAAGATATTTGTTAAGTACTGTGATGCATCAAAAACGCAATATGGAATACCCGATTCTTTTATCCATGAAAAATCTTCGTAGTATAAGCCCTCACTTCTGTCTATAAATGCAAATTTAGGATTTGTTTCAGAAATTAATTTTAATGTTTCATCTTTATCAATACAAAAGTTTTTGTAATCGATTTTTGCAGATATAACATTATAACCTAATCTATTTAAAATATTTTCAGTAGAGTAATGGCCTCCTGCCTCCTCTGGCAACAATAATATAGTATCGCCAATATTACCCAATGACATAAATGCAATAATATGTGCATGCAAACCTGAAAGACATCTAAAATCTATGTCAGCAGATTTTAATATATTGCACCAATTTTTTTTATATTCGGAAAATTTGTCAGTATAAGTATCTCTTCCGCCAAAAATTACTTTTGATTCGTCATTTCTGTGATTATCTGAAATATATAATCCCGCGATATCATCAAAATTCCTCATTAAATCCATTGGTATATTTTCTGTCGGATTTAAAATTAATGTTTCTTTGTCCATAATCTCCATATCCTTACTTTTAATTGATAATTAGAAGTTATCCTTTATTCATTATTTTCAGATAAGGTCAATAATACATTTCTGTTAACAAAATACGCTACACAGCTTACATTCAACTGGTGTATGTCTATGTAGTGCTTAATCTCATTCTAAGAAAAAAGTATTAAACCTTAACTAAATCTATATTTCGGGTACGTAATACAAAAATATTTATAATTACCCTTATGGTATTAATTATAACATAATTTGACAAATGTTTAAATAACTTTTACGCAAATCAGTTATAAAATTTCACACGGTATTTTTATGTATTTTGCATAATAGAATCTTGTTCACTGCTTTATAAACATACTTTTATGCAAAATAAATCTAGGCATTTGAATAGACTTTCTTTGTTTTCTATTGCATAATAATTTTATTAAATATAAGGAGCTATATGCGATGGAAATAAAAAATGCACAAGCAAATAATCTAACAACTGATTATCTAAACTTTTGCCTTTCAAGAAAAAATCTCGATCAAAAAACGATAAAATCATACACCATTGATTTAAGGCAGTATTTTGAATTTACTATGGAATCTGCTATTGAATGGACAAACAAAAAATCCATTGAGCAATACATTGATTTACTGCATTGCAAGTACAAACCTAAGAGTGTTAAACGAAAAATCGCTTCGCTAAAAGCATTTTTTCACTATCTTGAAATTGAGGAACTTATTGATATTAACCCTTTTCATAAGATACAAATCAAGTATAAAGAACCCTTTATTCTCCCAAAAACTATTCCCATAAATAATATTGAGCAAATTATTAGGTTTGCTTATCTACAACTTACCAAAACTAAAACTGACTATACTAAGAAAGTTGCTCTGCGGAATGCACTCATACTTGAGTTACTGTTTGCCACCGGAATGAGGATTTCCGAATTATGTACACTTACAGCTGAACAAATTGATTTTAATGATTACATAATCAAAATTTACGGAAAAGGTTCAAAAGAACGCCTGATTCAAATTTGCAATCAAAATGTTCAGGCACTGCTTAAAAGGTATAAAAAAGCGTTTGAATGTGAAATAGCAACCAACAGATTTTTCTTTATAAACAGGCTTGGCAATCGTCTATCGGAGCAGTCTGTTCGCAATATGATTAACAGCTATGCAATCGGAGCAAAAGTGCCGCTGCACATTACTCCGCATATGTTTCGACACTCTTTTGCAACTCTCCTGCTTGAAGAAGATGTTGACATCAGATATATTCAGCAAATGCTTGGGCATAGTTCGATTACAACAACGCAAATTTACACTCACACCAGTATTAACAAACAGAAAAATATTCTATCTTCCAAGCATCCGAGAAACAAACTTGAAATCGGGATATAATAAAAGCCTTGCGGGATTTTTTAACTCACAAGGCAATCAAAATACTTTATTCACTTTTATCAAAATCATTTTCTATTACATCGGAAATGAGATTTGAAAAATCAACAGCATTTTTTGAAGTAATAACAGGTTTTCCTGTTCTTTCCTCAATATCTTTTCGTGCATTTCCGGCTACTTCTCCGCCCTCCTTTGCAACACTTCTGTTTTCAGAAAATGATTGAGGATTTTTCTCCTTGGAAATCTCGGTTGTAGTAGCTTCCGCCAACATATTTAGTACCAACTCAAGCGTACTCATATTATCTCTCAAATTTTCCTTTTTAAGTCCTTTGAGATTTTTGTACTGCCGAGTTGTCATTCCTGACCAAGCTTTTGTAATTTCATCAGTCAGAATTGCATATTCTACACCTTGTTTCACGCCGTGAGAATCCCATTCGTCAGTAAGTTCTTTCCTCACCTGTATAGCTTGAAGTCGTTGATTTATCCACTCTCTGCTATATCCTTTTTTCAGATATGTTTCAAGGGCTCTCTCTATGGTAAGTTCAGGATCTATGGTTTCATCAATTCTCTCTCGACCAACTTCTGCAAGCCACATTTTGAAAGGTTCTGCTTTTGGTGACGGAATAGATTGAATTATTCTCAAAAGTTGCTCTGTATTTGCAACATCCGTCTTGTAATTTTTACCATCCTTAGGAGATTGCATTTTCAGTTGTACGATATTTTCGTACAACTGGTTTGCTCCTTCAGCTTTAAGCTTTCGCTTAAGATCGCTCCAGTAACGACGAGGTTCGTTACTGTCAGTCAGAACTGAAATTACATCAACTATGGAAAAATACCATTCTTCTTCCGACTCATTCCACGCAGTACGAATCTTTTTATCTTCAAAAATTTGTATCTTATTTTCTTCGCTCATATATATTCACCCACTTCTAAGCTGAAAATATTATAGCAGAATAAATTTGTAAATTCAATCTATTAGGCTTTATAGAGATAAGAATTGTTCATAATTAAGGTCGAATATAATCTCTAATTCATAACCTCGTGATACTTTCACTTCTCTTATGAGCTGACAGGCTATCATTTTCTTCTGCTCCATTGTTGAATTGTCAAATTCGTCTGCCCAAGTTCTGAATTGTGAATAATAAAAATCAAGCCTGCCCATCGCATTTTGCTGATTGGCAAGCTTGAACTTTATATCACTTAATTCAAATTCTTTTTTATGGAGTAAATCGTTTGTATTGTCAATAGAAGCTGACAGTATGTCTGGAGTAAAGCGGCTTTCGCCGAGTAAAGAGCGTCCTATTTCGGCGGACAATTCAACCACCTGTCTTTTAAGCTTTTCAATTTCTTTTTCAAGCTTTGTCTGTTTTCTCCTATACTCCGATATTTCAGATTTATAGCGTTTTTCCAGTGCTATATCTTTTGGCGTTGATTTGATTTTGGCGAGATAATCTTTCAATGTCGCAAGTACAGCACCGTCAATTTTGTGTGCCACATAAGCCGACTGTCCGTCACAAGCACCTCTTTTCATTGCTTTATTGGTACATATATACCTTTGTCTGCGAACTCTGGACTGACTGCCGTCTGCCCTGTCGTATCGGTCGATATAGCTTGTTGATACCATCTTCTGACCACAGTGGGCACAGTATATATTTCCGGACAGCAATGTACTGCCTTTGGTAGTCCTTGCTATCTGTTGCTTTTCCTCGTTCTTTGAAGAGCGTTGTCTCAGTATAAATTGAGCTTGGTCGAAGATATTTTCATCAATGATATGAAGTCTTTCAATATACGGTGATTCAACACCGCCTGACACAAGATAACCGCAGTACAGCCTGTTCTTTAGAATACGATTAACCGTATTACATTGAAACTTGCTATTGTTATGGGTTCTAATGCCGTGACTGTTCAGATAGTCAGCCATTCGATATGAACCGTAGCCTTCTTTAACTGTCATCTCAAATATTTTCTTAACTATCGGAGCTTCATCATCGTCAATGACTATATCCATAAGCTCTTTTCCCTTTTTATTGATTTCGCCGCTTTTTATTAGTTTGTAACCGAATGGTGCAATACCTCCGGTAAATTTTCCGTCTAACGTCATCTGGTTAAGGCGAGTTTTAACACGAGCTGATGTTTTCTGACTTTCACCGTTGGCTTGCCAAAATCGTATGTAATTCATAAGCTTGTCCACATGATTATCCATACGCTGTTCGCCCTCGTTAACGCTCCACACCTCTATGCCGTGCTTGATAAACCATTCGACGACAAACGGGGTTTCATCATCAATTCTGCCTATTCTGTCGAACATAAAGACAAGGAGCACATCGAATTCTTTCTTTTCTGCGGCGGCTTTCAAATCCTGAATAGCATCTCGGTCGCTTGCCGAAACCTTAAATCCCGACACGCCCTTTTCCTGAAATTCTTTCAGAATTGTCCAGCCATTGCGCTCTGCGAATTCTCTGCACGAGGTTTTCTGCATTGGAATATCATCTTTATCAACCTGACCTTTGGTTGATACTCTGTACAAGCAATATACTCTTTTCATTTTATCACCCATTCATACGATTTTTGCAAACCAACAATACTACATAATTCCTATAATATCCAGCAAATCTGAAAAATAACTTAAAGAAATTCAGCATCCAATCTGAGCTTTCATTCTGTTTTCAAATGTATCCAAAAGATTTTCAAGAACATTTCTTTCAACATGGTTATTTCTGTTTTTAGAAAAGCAGATTGTGACCTTGCAGTCGTTTATAACAGATTCTATTCTGTGTTCTGAATCAATGTTATTTTCTTTTATATAGTTTTCGTTCAAATTATCACCTGTTCCTTATTTTTTGTTTTTGTCATTTATATGATCTTTCATCTGCTCATCAGCTTTTGCCGCTGCATTGCACAAGCACATAAAAACTACACCTATAAAAGCACCGACAAAAAGTCCTATAATAAATCCCAATTAAAACACCTCTTTCATAAAGTTTATTTTTCACCGCCCGACAGCAGAAGATTTTTAATTTTCTGCTGTCGGGATAACATCAATCGTTTTGGATAGTTCTAAATTTCACACTATCCGATTGTCGCTATTTATCCTCAATGCCCTGCGACAAGGAACACATCAAACGGCTATTGCATTTAGCTCCATTGGAATTTCACCACCGTGAGGATCTCCCACAGCCGCCATCTTTGGTTGCGACGGTTTTATCACGCTCGACTTTTGACTTGACAGAAGTATCATTGTCCCTTCTGCCTGTCATCGCCGTCATTGAATTTGCCTTTCAATGTCTGAGTCCTGAAGGATATATATAATATGTTCGCTCATGTGGCTTGTCCGTTCCGAACAGCAGAAGGAAAGTATCTGATGTGCTGATATTTAATTTTCAAAGAGCAACGCCTGCTCTCTTTTTGACGAGTATAGAAAACAGGCAAAAGAGAAATAATCCCTTTCACCTGTTTCCTCACTTAAAAGCTAGAACACACCCCTAATTTATAAATTTTTTAAAATATTTTTTATTTTTGCCACTGCACGATATACAGACCTTTGAACGCATTGATATGTACATCCTTCTTCATGAGATATTTCTTCAAAGGTTTTATCTTCAAAATAGTACTTTTTCAATCTGCATTTTTGCACATCGGGCAATTTGCTTATTGCCATATGCAGATTCTCCGCATCCTGAGCTTTATCAAAGTATTCTTCTAACGGTTGTTCGCTTGAAACACTCTTTTGGTATAAGGTGTTTTCATCTACTTCGGAATGTTCCAAATGTCTGTCGTATTCATTCATTTGGGAAACATCTTCAAGTTCAAATTTGTTAAAGCTTTCAAACACTTCCTGTGATATCTCTATCTTTTGAAATTTATTGTTTGAGTCAATAAAAGAAACATAGTATCTTTCATTTTCCTTATGTAATGTATATGGATTATACTTGTCTTTTCTTCTCTTAGGACGTTTGTCCATTAATTTTCCCTCCAATCAGTCTGATTTTTTAATTCAGGTTGATTGGGGGACTTCTGTTTCTACAAATCATAATTGCCCTTTCTGCTTTCAACGCAAAAGGGCAAAAAATAATGCCGACAGTTAATAGCATTAACAGCTATAACTTGTCGGCTTTTTTATATCATAGAAAATTGCTCGGTTACGCTCGGACATAAATGGTTGCAGTCAGTACAAACTGTCTGCACGAATTGCGTGTCGAGGCACTTGACTTTTTTTATTTGTAAATTATTCCTTATTTTTAAGATTATATTACTTCCCTGTTTCAAACACATAGAGATATAAATCTTCAAGAGAAGGTTTGACCAACTGTATTTTATGATTTTCAGGTGGGATATCAGTTACTAATCTTACAATGATTTTTTCGTCGTTATGATAGAGATTTGACACACGGTAATTATCTTGAAAATATTTAAGTTCTTCCTTATTAATTTCGACTTCAAATACCTTATTTTCAATTTCTTTTGTAAGGTTGGTACAGGTATCATGCGACACAAGCTGACCGCTTTTGAGTAATATAATCTCCTTTGCAATAAACTCAATGTCCGACACAACGTGGGTTGAAATCAATACTATTTTATCCTCCGCAATTTCGCTTATAAAGTTGCGGATTCTTATCCTCTCTTTCGGGTCAAGCCCTGCTGTCGGCTCGTCGAGAATTAAGATTTCGGGATCATTTAAAAGGGCTTGTGCAATTAAGGCTCTCTGCTTCATACCACCGGAGAACGAGCCCAATTTTTTATGTGCCGACTCTTTAAGATTGACGGTTTCAAGAAGTGAAGTGATTTTTGCCTTTGCCTCTTTTTTCTTTAATCCCTTTAAAGCCGCCATATACCACAAAAATCGGTTGAGCGTAAAGTCATCGTACAAGCCCTGTTGCTGTGGCATGTAGCCGAGAACTGTTCTGTAGTCTTTGCCGAGTTTTTTAATTTCCTCGCCGTCATAGAGAACTTCTCCGCTGTCGGCGTTCAGGTTGTCGGTGATGATATTCATAAGGGTGCTTTTGCCTGCGCCGTTTGGTCCGAGCAAGCCATAAACGCCCGGCGTTAAGGTCACACTGAAATCATCAAGTGCCTTAACTACACCTTTTTTATATGTTTTACATAAATTTTTTATTTCAAGCCTCATTTTTACACCTTCTCATAGCTTTAAATTCAATATTAGAAAAGTTAAATGCAATTATAGTTAAACAAATCATCAGCAGGAATACGCATAATACTATCAAACTCGGGACAAGCCACATCCAACTGCCTTTTTGAAAGCTTGTGTATAATCTTATATCGGTCAAATTCATACATAACAGGCACGGAAATAATACTATCACCGCCCCGACAATCATAGACAATATATTATTCTTTAATACTTGAGAAAGCATAGCAACCGCCGTCATAACCGAGACAGCCTCCGCTATATGCACTGCCGCCGTAATAAAAATCATACTGTTTACGGAAATTGTACTGCCAATATTTGCAAAGTCCTGCATAAATACAACAGGAGTGTTTAACGACTCTGTTCCGAAGGTTTTTATGAAATTTATATAATAAGGCAAATAAATTAAAGTATATGATATAAGCGTGGTAAGCGAAAGTGTCATTACTTTTGAAAGTACAAGCCTCAGCTTGCCCTTTTTTGTGCAGCGAATTAGATCAATCATATGCTTTTTATGCTCATATGCAAATATATCGGACGATATAAATATTATTACTGCCATAAGCAAGGTAAAATACTGCCATTCTCTTGACGGATTTTGGGCAAGTCTTTTATAAACAATATAGTTAATGAATATGGGAGTAATATGATAACGCTCTCCGACCTCTTTTATGTACGAGGCTTGATTTGAAATCTCCTCAAAGGCGGCGCCCTTGGTTTTCAAAATCGAATCTATAGCCGTTATCCTTATTTCTTTTTCTTCAGCCGATAAGGACATATCAGTTGAAATGGTGTTAAGCTCTTCATTCAGTCCGTCAAAATAATCCTGCTGTCGCCGCAAATAATCTTCTTTTTCCTGCGTAAGCTCGCCCTCAAGCTTATCAATATACGCGCTGTATGCGCTTTCCTGAGCCGAACTGTATACAACCGAAATATCATCAGTAGCATTACCGTAGGCGACAAAAACAAGCAGAATAATCGCTATTATTGCCATTGAGCCTTTGTAGTGCTTAAAACATTCGCCTTTGAATATTGAAACGCCGCCTTGAATTTTATAAAATCTTCGTCTGAATTTTTCAAGCATTGGCGTAAATATATTGTTTGTCGTTATTTGCGCGGATTTTACAAAAGACATGCAAATTACCGTTACGGAAGCAATAGCGATCAATATCATAGCTATAACGTAAATCAGGGTAATATTTACAGTATGTGAAAAAATATTGATATTAAGATAATTTCCGAAAATATTATTTCCGCTTAAAAAGTATAAAAAGTTTATATACTTAAGCTGATTTAGGGGAGAGTTGCTTCCTATTGCAAGATAAAGAACTCCTTCAATGAAAACCCAAAATGCGGTAACGACAAAAACCATTCCCGTATTTTTTACTAAAACAAATATAAACGCGATAAAAAGGGCAAGCACGCACATCGTGATTATTTTTGATAAACCCCACAAAACAAGATATTGCCAAATTTGCAGCTTTAAATTACAATTCATAAAAAGCTCGCAGGACTGAATATTCCTTGTCATATCGCCGAAGCCGCTGTACAATCCGCAGAGTGCAATATTTGAAGAATAATATACTGCGCATATTAAAATCGTAAAAAAGATAAGGACGAATAATTTTGAAATAATAAGCAGCATACGTCCGTATTTTGCGGTTCTGATAAGCCCGTATAATTCCTTGTCCCTTTCCAATGTAAAAATATAGATGCACATTAAAAATACAAGCGCAAATACGAGCAAATCGGTCAGAACAAATGTTGTTGAATTTTCTACGGCAAAATTGTTTCCGATTTTAAGCTTTGTATTATTAACATCTTTAAAATCCTCGGCGGTTTTTAATATGTTGTTGTATGAAAACGAACCTTCTTCCGCAAAAACCGAGAACTTTGTCTGCATCTGCGCGCGCTCATCCATATCGCCTATAAAAGAGCTATAATCAACTAAAGACTTGCATTGATTTACCAAATTTGAAAGATAGGTTTGTTTATCAAGAAGCTCTTGTTTTGTATAATGTAACGCCCGCGCCTTTTTGTATTCCTCCGGGTTCTCCGCCTTATATTGTTCGGTAATTCGCCCAAGATTTTTTAGATCATCGCCGTTGCTGTTATCTGCCGTTCTGTCAAATTGAAGAGCGATTTCAACTGTTTTTAATTCGCTTTCAAGTTGTCGTTGTGCTTCAGTCGGCACATAATCTGAATATTTAGATATTATATTCTCATAATCAGATAAATTAGTATGTACTGTTTTTACTTCAAGATTATTTGATTGAGTGTAAACCAAAAATATTGAATTTGCAGAAAAAAACAAAACAAGGCATATTAAAAACAGTTTTTTGCTGAACAGTTTGTAAATCTCGAACATAATCAATTTCATATTATTACGACCTTAATTAAATGAGTAGATTTCTCCGCCAAAATCAGTGCTGTTAATTGGCGAAATAGGTTCATTTCTTATAATAGAAACTAACATATCTTTAATTTCTACGGGAATTTTATCAACAGATACAAAAGCTACATATTGCCCATTTACAAAAGAAAGAGGATTTTCTTTAACGAATTTTTCGGCATTAGCTGCGGTTTTAAATTTCAATATTTGAAAATTTCCAGTATAATTACCTCCGTCACCCGCCCAAGATAAAGTTACTGAAAAGCCACTATTGACTTCATCAGAAAGCGTTTTGTCATATGATGTTGAAATCTTATACAACTTATTTTGTGTATTTTCAAAAACATTTTTCAATTCATTATCATTAGTATCAATTTTTTCATTCTCATCTACTTGGCTTAATGCGTTATTATTTTCAGCCTCGACATTCACGGAACTTAATAATGTTTTATATTCCACTGTTTGTCCTGACAGAGATTCTGTTTTTGACTTATCAACAAAATAAATCTCGCAATTCATATTATCCACCTGTTGAACAAATATGAAGCAATCTGAATCCTGGGGAATGTTTAACACTGAACATTCAAAAGGTATTAAAAACGAACTTTTTTCATTAAATGAAGCGTCAAGAGACTTAACATTATCTCCGTCACTTTCAGTTGCTGCGTTTTCATCTGTATCTTCACTAAAGTTCTGTAAATACAGCTGTGATTCATTTGCAAACAAATTATCGCCGTAATTCATTTCCGTTAAAAGTTTGGGATTGGTTCCGTCGAGTTCACTTGTAAAATATTTAAACTTACCGTTAGTATCCGAATTATCAATGAGATATGTTAGCTGTCCATTATAGAAAAACGGCGAGCAAACATCACCTTCATCATTTCTAATTTGGTTTATTTTTATCGTATTGATATTAATCGAATAAAATTCCTGATACGTAGAAACTGTTACCTTTCCGCTTTCCTCCTGCTTTTTAATTTCATCTTCTGAAATAGGAAGAACCGGCACATAAATATAGTCATCATATGCGGTAAATTGGAAAGTACCTCTAAGATTATCACTGTAATTTTTGCTGTTAAAGATTTCCTCCGGCTTAGATTTAATGTTATTTATTTTATATCTTTTTATCGAAAAGCTGTCATAAACTGAGTACGAATCAATATCATCGGCAAACTTATCCTGTGAGAAATAAAAATAACCTTTATGAATCAGCCAATGCGAAATGCCGTCTTTAAATTCAATCAGTTTTTCCCTTGTTGATCCATCAGGTGTAACTTTGTACAATATATTTCCGAGAAAATTACCCATAGCATCTTCATCTTTTACAACAATATATAAATTACCGTCATAATATTGCACAACATTAGCCGATTCTCCTGAGGCATTTACAAATAAATTAAAGTATGCATTACAATCAACACTGTTATGCGAACAATTAGGCTTGTTACATAGCGGTGTTGCCGCCTGTGATTTACGGTCAATATAGTAAAGGTAATTATTAGGCAAAAACACATAGTACCCTTTTTCTGATTTTGTCACAGGAAAATTTATTCCGTTCAAGTTACTGTAATAATATTGAAAATTTGTTGTGTAGTCAAATGATAATTTATCATCTGAAGTTTTGCTTGCGTCATTACATGCAGACATCAACATCATAGTCGGCAACAATAAAGCAATTAGTAACGCACTTAATAATTTTTTCATTTACGGTATCCTCCAAAAACAATTAAAGAGTTATGCAATATCAGAATGTTAAAAACAAACCATACCGACATAACTCTTTGATGAATATTTGCTTTATTATAGAACTATATAAGGAATATCATATCCATTGGTATTACCTTCACACTGCGCACTATTCCATGTTACATAAGAACTAATGCGTACTTTATGATAACTTTTAGCACTTTTCAAAGAAACCCCGTTCTGTGCTGATACAGATGTTTCAGCAAAGTTTGAACTGGAATCGGTACAACGATTGAAACTATTAGTGTTATAATTTCCACCTGCTTGTGCACTAAGACTTGTTAACTTTCCATTTGCAGAAGCAACATAGTTTGCCTTAACTATCTTACCCGCTCTTGCAAGTTCGCAATACGTTAACGAAACAAGTGTTTTACTCGTCAATGTAAGTTCACCATATGACATTTCTTGATATACATAATACGTATTTGTTCTTGCAGTCTTTGCTGAAGCTGTAACAATACATGTTGATGCAACTGCAATCACAGCTAAAAACACAGAAATTGCCTTTTTAAATTTCATTATCTTATCATTACCTCTTTCTTTTTTTAATTAGTTTAATATTTTGAGTTGGAATATGTGCTTCAATTTCAATTCACGCTTCCCTCCTTTTTGATAACATAGAACACAAATGCAACTAAAACATTAACAAATATTGTACCGAAATTAAATATGCAACTACTAAAAGTATGTTACATAAATCCCATAGCTACAAAAATACAATTATTTTTAGTTTTATATTTTTATGTATGAACTTTCGACATCTGCACAAATGAATCAAACATAAGATATACAAATGCCAATTGCTGTAATCCATATAGTAGAAAGTATCATCTGATAATTGGATTTCTCGTATCATCTTCTATTGCTTGTCTAGTTTTTCAATATCTTTTACATTAGAAAAATAGGCTTTAAGCACTTCAGGCTCTTTTGGCTGACCACTACCATACCAGGAAGCCGTTCCTGAAGCCTCTTTTGCCGCAATCATAACTAACTTTGCAACAGAATGTGCGATAAAAGATTTAAATTTCATTTTTATTTCTCCTTTTCTTTTTATATTGAAGCAAAAATCACAACACCAAATGCTTCATTTTTTCATAACTATGTTATTTATTACGCCCCATATAATCATCAATGAAACTATTAAATCCCCAATTACAATGATATTTAATTTAACATCAAACACTATTAATAAAATTAAATAAAACGCTATATGTATGGCATAAACAATTATTGATGAAATTAGAAAACGCCTTTTTTGAATATACGTTAATTTTTTGTTTTCGTTATAAACAGGTGAAAATAGCAAAATACATATCAAATTAAAAATTGCTGTTACCATTACAATAACATAATTTTCAAATACTTTACCTAAAAATGTATTACTTAATAGCGCTAATGCAACAACTGAAGAAAAAACCACATTACACATTATAAATGTTTTACAATGGAAACCACCAGTAAACCTTCTTAACGATGAAAATATAGCAAAAAAGATCAGTCCATTAATTAGTTCTCCTAACAGCAAACTGATTGTTATACAAATCAACAAATTAATTATTGAAGAAATAACGAGCTGTGTTCCATAGACATATATTTCTTTTTCTTGTTTTTTTATTACTTTTTGTGACAAAAGAAAGTCTGCTATACATTCTGATAGGCGATGTTGCATAATCATGTTTCCTCAACAATTTCTATTAGAAGTATAGCAGATTCTAAGTATAGCAGATTCTTAATAAGTATTATTTAAATGGGTATATCTGGTCGTTATTAGGGTATATTTGGTATTTCAAACATTATATTTACGAAAAAATAATTATTTTCTTCGCAATAAGTAATATCACCTCCGTATTTTCTGACAATCTTTTTAACACTGGTTAAACCAAATCCATGGTTTTGTGAATCAGGTTTATTTGTAACAAGTTCAGGATTAGTATCCAAAACGGATTCAGTACAGTAATTCTGCACACTCAAAATTTCATACACACCTTTTTGTATGATTTCTATTTTAACTTCTTTTTTCTTCTCATGGGCAAGTGCTTCAATCGCATTATCTGCAAGATTTCCAATAAGCACTGCCAAATCGTCGCCATCTATAAAATTAAGATTATCGACACAATTCACCGTGAATTTTATATTGCTTTCAGCGGTTTTTTCGTTCACTATATTTAATATAGCGTCAAGATATTCATAACCCGTTTTGTAAAAATGAGTGTTAGCCTTAATGTCATTAACAATGTTTCTGCACATTGTTCTTGCTTCGGTATATTTATGCTCATCAATCAGGTTTTCAATACACAATAATTGATTTTGGATATTGTGTTTAACTGAAGAAATATTGCTCATATATTTTTCAGAACTCGCAATTTGAGCTTTATACAGTTCTTTCTCTTTATTAGCAATTACATTTTCATTTCTTAATTCAAAATTTCCCGATATGTTCTTTATAAGATAGAAATTAAGGAAATTAAACGAAAGAATTAGTATTGAAATCAACCCCAATACTAATCGGTTAAGATTTGACATCTGCGCGTTTGAAGATACAAGAAAGGTAAGAGCCGCAATTGCAATACTCACAATTGGGGTCGCAAGAGACAGCAACACATCTCTTTTTCTCATCATGTAAAAACGACTTTTAAGCAAATTATATGCAATAAAAAGAATGATCAGAAATATCATATTTGATAAAATCACATAAATGTAACGGTAAATTGTGCTCTCTGTCATAAGATAGTTATAGTCGCAATCAATAACACCTGAGAAGAAATAATTTATGCCGAATGATAATGTAGAATACAACACATTAAGCGATAATGGAATTAATATTCGTACAAATATTTTGTCTTTAAAGAATAAAATAGAATAAGGAATCATTATAGCAAAAAAGATAACGGTTTCTATGTACGCAAAAGATATGTACAGATAATTAATTAGTGTAATTGATAAAAGCATCATTGCAATTGCAAAAAAGTAAGCCATTCTGTTTACAAATGTCTTTCGTGACGGAGTTAAAAATTTATAGCAATAAGTCACAAATACTGTCCCTTGAAAAAAATTCACAAATAATTCAAAAATTACATTTATTATATCAGTATACATTATAACAAACAGTCCTTTTCACAAAAGCTTCTTTAACCATTTTACATTTATTCCTACTCATTGGAACAGTTTCATTATTGGTCAATAGAATCGCTTTATCGAATATTTTACTAATGTTATTCAAGTTAACTATATAACCTTCGTGACAACGGATAAAGCCAAAATCAGAAAGCATTTCTTCGTAAAACACAAGTGATGATTTCACAGGATATTTCTCTGATTTAGTGTGGATATAAGAATAATTTTTATACTTTTCAATGAAAACTATGTCTGCTATTTTTAAAACAACCTCTTGTCTATTAGTTCTTATATTTATGGTTTTGCAATTATTATAAATGGCTTTTGATACTTTTATCATAATTTCAGAAAAACTCGTTTCATCATCAATATCCGATTTTCGTATAAATGAATAAGGAAAACTTTTTAATGCATCAAAAACAAATTCATCATGGCTTGTAATAAAAACAAAAAAGGGTATTTCAGAATCGCCCTTTGATTCATTGATCGTTTTTGCTGTTTCAATACCGTCCATTGATGGCATTTCAATATCAAGAAAAATTAGATGATAACTTTTGTAATTTTCAAGTATATCATAGCCGTTTGAATATTTATCAACAAAATATTTTATCTTTAATGAACTACAACAATCAGCAATTTTATTAATCAGAGTGTCTATAAATAAAGGTTCATCATCTACAACTGCTATATTTATCATACTCCGCACCCACCTTATATATCCGTCAGTTAATATTGCTTTAATATATCCATTTGCGTTGTATCACGATTTAATGTTCACGCATCTAAATTCTAACAGAAATATTTAAATATTGCAATATTTAAATACATTTCATCTCACAAATTCATCTATAACACTATAAATTGTAAGGCAAACCTGAGTGTTAAAAGTTGAAATAATTAATTAAACTTTACCACTTTTATTTTAAATAGCAAGCTACTTTTACCGCCCTGTTCACGGTATCTCTGCTTGGTTTCGATTAGTCCAACTTTTTTTAAATCTTTAATAGCTCTTCTTACTGTAGCAGGCGACAGCTTTATGTCGCCTGCTATTTTGTTTACTGAGGGCCAGCATTCGCCGTTTTTGTTCGCTCGGTCGTAGAGGTAGGTATATACGGCAACGGCTCGGTGAGGCAAGTCCATTTGATATAGAAAAGTTAATCTACTCATTGCTGATGTCCTCCTGCGTTGGTCTTTCGGTTCTTATGACTACTTTTCTTTGCTTGTCTGCGCTCTGTTCAACGCTTGAATTTTCAGGTTCTTCTGTTGGATCATTTTGCTGTTCTGAATTAATAGTATCTTCACTCTCGGTCTGTTCTGTATCTGGCGAGGTCTTTAAGTTTTCATTTTTCTTCTTTTTCTCACTGCTTGTCTCATCAAAATCCGAATCAGTTGCAGGCTGTTCAAGATAGTGAGGGCAGTATGTTTGGATTATGTTGTTGAACAACTCCGAACGGTTGGCATAGTGAACTTCACGGTTGCCGTTTTCTGCTACTTCATACTTTTCTTCAAATTCTATGCCCCATTTAAAGAAAAGCTTTAGCTTGACTTTCATAGGATAAAAGCCTGTTTTCATAACAACAAATGTGCCTTTTGGAAGTGACTTCAACTCATCGGGAGTCATCAAAGGTCTTTCTATCATCTGCAATGATTGGGACGGATCATTTTTGCTTCTGCTTACAGAGCCTGACATAACAGTTCTTGAACCGAGTGCTTTTGATAGGACTTCCGCACTTGTGCTGTTTGGAGCAAAGCCACCGAAGATAGTCAGCTGTGTGTTGTCGATGATAACATCAGCACCCTCTTTGCCGTAGTTGCGTTCAAGCTGTGCAAAGGATTGAATTATCGGCACTATCTGTAAACGCCTTGAACGGGATGCAGAAAACATCATCTCGGCTGAATCAATCTTTGGCAAAGTTCCAAATTCATCGCAGAAGAATACACAGCGATTTTTCAGAACACCGCCGTTTTCATCAGCGACTGAAAGTATTTCACGGTAGAGCTGTTGGATAATGAGTGATACCATAAAGAAAGTGTTGGGATTTTCCTCGGGCATTACAATGAATATTGCACATTTTTGATTACAGAATTTTTCAGCGTCTATTTCTGTATCAAAGCACAAAAGCTGTTCAAGCTCACTGTCAAGAAAAGCGTTGAGCCTTGACAATGCCGTACTCATAACGCTTGACATACTCTGCTCGGCTGTGTTCAGCGCCGCCCCTGCAAACCATTTTGCTTTGTGGTCGTCTGGAAGATAGTCCATTAAAAGTTGAAACTGATTTTTGCCTTTCTTGTTGGTCGGAGCGAGTAATTCCTGAATGATTTTGAATACCGAAACAATATGCCTTTCTTCGGATTCACAGAATTCTGAAACAAGCAGAATGGTCGCTGTTAAAAGTCCCTCTGCCGCATCATAAAAGTAAGCGTTCTGTCCAAATGAAGCCGAGTCTATACCGGAAAGAATAATCGTTTTTGAAATAATTTTTGCGTATTTTTCTGCTCTTGCCTTGTAAACAAGCTGTTTGGTATTTGCTTTGTATAAGTCCATATATTTATTTACGAGGTGCAGAAGATTATTGCCGTGTGAGCGTGTCGGATTTCTCAAATCTATTACGGAAATTTTGTAATCGTAATACTTTTCCGCAATCGTTCCATAATTCCGAACTACATCACCCTTTGTGTCGGTTGATAAAAATGACATACCCGTTGCGCAGGCATATTCAATGCAAGGATAAAGCCAAAATGCTGTCTTGCCGACACCTGCAGCACCAATCATCAGAGCGTGAATATCACCTGTATCAACCATTGCTGTTGTTCCTTTTCTGCTGTTCTTGCAACCGACAACTATTCCTTGCTCAGTTGGTCTGCTTTCAGGATTATTTCTCCACTCGTTAGGCTGAAAATCAATTCGTTTGTATGTTTTTTTGACTTCCTTTTTGGTCGCCCAACGAGCCGTGCCGTGCTGACCTTGACCAACTGTCTTATTCTTTATACGGTTGAGTGAATAGTAATTGCCGACCGTAGAAATTATTATGAACAAGGCAAACATTGAGCCTGCAACAATAATCAGAGTTATAACACTTGACGGCATATTTCATCAGTCCTTTCACCGTTTAAAATATCCTCATTCCAGTCTTTATGGATAGGAATGAGGATTTTGCTTTTGATATTCATTGAGTTTAATTTATCGGCTATCCGTTTGTTTGCTGTCTGTCCTGCCTCGTCATTGTCAAAGCAGAGAAACACATTTTTGATGTTTGGATTATCTTTAAGACATTGAAAAAGCACCCTGTCCGAAACGGAACAGGATGCCGCATAGCTGTGTTCTTGCCAGTTTTCCTTGTGCATACTTATGAACGATAACATATCTATCGGAGCTTCAAACAGATAGATTCTGTCGCTTGTGCCGTACCAATGAAAGCTGAACTCCGGCTGACTGCCTGCAACATTTCCCCTATACGAATTACTCGTCACCGTTCCCCTTTTGTGTGCGTGGCAAGGTTTGCCGCTTGAATCGTAGCCTACAAAGACAGCGTTGTGATAATCGGCAGATTCATAAATCATTTTGTTTCTCACGAACTCATACAGCACATCTTTATCAATGCCACGAGTCAACAGCAGATAAGAAAAAACTCTGCTCATTCTGTCATTTCTCGGCGGCAGTTCAAAGGGTTTGTGACTTATTTCTATGGGCGGTGAGGTTATGATTTGACCGCCACAGTTATTCAAAAGCATTTCTACCGCTTCGGCATAGTCCTTGTTGTAAAATCTGCGGACGAAGTCAACCGCATCGCCGCCTATCTGTTCGTACTGATGATACCAGAGGTGACCTCTGATTGTAACCTTTTGCGAGCCGTCAAGCCATTCGTATTCTGAGCCTGAACGCTTGACTTGCTCACCCTGACTGATTAAAAAATTTGCAAGGTCTGTTCTCCTTGCCTGTTCTCGCTGTTCTTTTGTAAAATGAATGTAGGTTGATATTTTAATCACTTCCTTGTATATATTTTTCTTTTCTGCTGTAATATCTTATAGTGGGTAGTTATTCTCTTATCACTGTGACAGGTGGCACCTGTCAGCGTTTTGGTGCAGTTACTCCTTGGCGGGAATTAAATATCTTTCTTGTTTAAAATAACATACTGTGCTATAATTTTATAAAAGCATTGAAAGGTTGTGAAGTGATGAATGGAATAGAAAACAAATTTGCTAAATTTTCTAATCGATTAGATAAAACTCTTGGTATCAAAATCTTTGCTCTTATATCATCAGTCCTGCCATTACTTTTTTATGTTAATTCTTTTATGTTTTCAATTAACTGCCAAAATTTGTACGGCATACCATCAAAATATTTTAGTATTACTATGCACGATATCATGCCATATGCTATCCTATTTTTCTTTATTGTTGTTGCCTTTATTTATAATTATTTCTTCTATAAAAACAATAATTTAGGAAACAATCTATCAAGTAAGATTTTTTATTTAAGTGGCGCAATAGTTCCTGGTCTTGTTTTCTCTATAATTGAATTCACGCTTTTTTATATATTTTCATTAAAATTCAATTGGATTGAAAATTTTCTAACTCCTCTTTTTGTAACAGTAATTTACATTGTAATGCTTATCGTCAGCACATTCTCGTTTGTGAAAATTCCAGATAGTATATCAGGACACCTGAAACTCAAAAAAAGAATAAAAAAATCAACTGTATTCTTTTCTGTTATTATATATGCATCTATAACAATAAGTTATATTTTTCTATTTTTCAATGCAACTCCAATTAGCAAATCATATGAAACAACTACAATAAACAATAATAAATATGTTATTTTATCCGAATATGAAAGCGATTATTTAGTTGTAAAATATGATGATACAAATGAAACCACCATATTTTTTACGAGTGAATATCAACTTGTAAATAAAGAAAATCTAAATATAAAACCTTTAAGTTTCCCAAATATTGAGTATAAATAAGATCTTTTTTCGAACTACTAATGTATCCCCAATCCCTGCTTTTTATCATTAATCTTCTGTTGTAATTTTTTATCCGTCCTTTGCGCTTTCTGCTTTTCTTCAAAGCGGAGTTGATTCTGAATCATATTGCCGAGGTAGCGCAGGAGATAAAGAGAAGAAACTGCAACGCTGTTGCGGTTGGTTTTAATTGAATAATGAGGATACAGAACACCTTTGTCTGAATCAAAAACTGATTTGGCAGAGGTGTTTTCTTCATATTTAAAGGGACTTGAAACAGATTCATTGTCCGAATTTTCGCTTTTCTCAACCACATCTTCAGTGAGATTTAGTTTCAACGCTTCCTTAATTACAGCGTTCTTGATTGACTTAAATTCCTTGTTTTGGGCAAGAGGAATCCTGTCAGGCATTTCATCTGTGTAGGTGCGGATTGTATTTTCCTTTTGCTCGTACCAGAGGTCATACAGCTTTTTAATTCTATTGTCGTTGGCAAGCTCATCAACAATGGAATCAACGATTGCTTTTACATCGGGTTTCAGATAACCGTAAACCTTTTTACCTTTCGTTTTTGAAAGCCTGTCGGCAAGCTCTAACAGCTTATGCTGAATTGACGCGCTGATATATATTTCAGAGTTAATCTTTGAAACCAAATTCTCTACTATGTCACGAGCCTCAGCACGGAGCCTATCTCTATGTTCGGTTTGCCTTTCATATGTGCACAATAAATCTTGCTGAAAAATATCTTTTGCAAATGACGAACGCAGATTTTCAAGTCCCTTTTGCGTGAGATAGCCTTCGTTCTCCACAGTTGAATACGCAATCAAATGCACATGAGGGTGGTGCGATTCATTATGAAATGCCGCATACCAACGAAGATTCTCCATTGGTATTTTCAGATTTTTCGCAAGTGCTTCGGTCTGAGTGCGGAGCATATCCCGCCAACGAGTTCCGGTATTAAAACCAAGCCGTTCCGCATCCTCTCTGCGAATAGAAATTATCGCAGTCCAGATATTTCCCTTGTGTTTGTCAAGTTCTTCTGTTACTTTACTCAACTGAACCTGCACACCGTCATCTGTGAACAGTCCGTGCGAGCCGAATCTCTCGGCACGAGGACGGGTAGCAATGTAATCAGCATATGCTTTTCTGCCTGAGATTTCATAAGCGTAATCTTCCATAACTCTTGAGATAAAATCAGATGCCGAGCCTTGATTTTGCTTTTCAAGGTAATCGACATATTCAAACATATCCTTGCTGTCGGGAAAATCCTTTAAGATTTTTTCGATTAGATTCTTCTGTTTTTCTGTTGCAGGAGCAAACTTTTTAGTGTCATCAATTTTCTCAACTCCCTCACGGGTGGCAATATATTTTGCATAACCGCCTGCGCTAACTTTTCGATTCGGCTTGAGATATTTAAACTTTGTAACTAACCTTGCCACAAATAATTATCCTTTCTGCCAATCGTATGCGTCATCAAATGAGAACGAACCGTTGAGCCGTTTGACTTCCTTGACGCACTCACCACGAAGTTTTGTAAGGGTCATCTTGTCAATATCCTGTGACGAGGCAATAATATTCATTGTCATAGCCAGCTCTACAGCTAATTTAAAAATCAGTCTGCTCATTCGGTTGTCGCTCTCAGCGACTATAGACTTCAATGTAGAGGTAACCACATTAGGAAGATACTGACTGTTGTCGTTTGAGGACAGGTAACCCACATAGAAAATTATTGCCTTTTCAATAAATTCACTTCGACTCCTGCAGTTATCTTCCTCGTAGATATTCTGAACCATGTCAAGCGTGGATTCCTTTATCCAGAGTGCAAACTTCCGCTTAACTTCTTTTCTGTTATCCGTTTCATTCAAGTGCAAAACCTCCTGTTTTGTCACAACCCACAGTTGCAACTCCTTTATTTTTGGCATTTTATTCGGCTAATCGGGCAGTTAAACCCACAAGTACAACCCCAAGGCTGAAAATTAACCCCTATGGATTTTTGAGGCTGAAAAGTGCGAAAAACCGCATGGCAGTCGGCGTTGCCGTCTGCCGTAAACCGACACGAGGGAGCGACTGCAACCCCGTGTCTTTCTCCTGCTTAAAATTCCACCCTTGAAAAACTGCCCGATTTGCCGAAACTTCGATTTTTCACACCTTGCCACAAACCGCCCTGTTTCATTTTTTCTTTGAATTCGGATACTTTCCCGACTTCTTCTTTAAAAGCCGACACAGGGCGAGTGTAGCGAGAATACCGCCGTTATTCTGCTTTTATTGATTTACCGTTTATTACTTCAAAATTACACTCTGTATATGACAGTCCGTACTCCTTAACCTCACGATTCAGAATATCGAACATTGATTGTTCAATACTTCGAGGGGATAACTTAATTTCGTCCGATAGCGTATCATAGCAAATCCATTCCTCGCTCTCGGGTGTGTCCTTTACAAGAATGTCAAAGCCGAGGAGCATTTTATCGGGAGTTGGAAATACAACAGCATTGATTTTTACACAGCCGACTGTGAGTGAAGCAAAGAGAGTGTCGTGCTTGTCCTTTGGATTTTCGGAAAGTAATTTCTTGACTTCGTTCACCGACAAATACATTTTGAAAATATATTTATTACCGAGTAACTTTTTCAATTTCTTTCTCTCGTTCATAAACTCATACCGCCAATCTCATTTGTAAAATCTTCAACCTCATCTTCATCAGGTGTATCAAACAGATTGTTCTGTTCAAGGTTCTCGTAGAACTTTTCTGCACTGTCATTCACGGCTTCGTTTAAAACATTCAAGTCAAAACCGCAGTCCTTGTAACCCTGCGATACTGTATCGTAGTAGCTTGCACCGGGCAAACCGAACTGCTGCTTAAGATTCATAATGTAAACCATTGCAGTAAGTTCCGAACCGTTATTCAATTTCACAGGCAAGTCTTGTTTAAAATAGTGGGAGGGATAACCCTCGTAGCGGTCAAGCAGTTTTTCATCTCTCGGCTGAAGCTCCCACAATGTAACGGGAACGGACTTGCCAATGCAAGGTGCGATTGTTGCATAGGAACAGTGAGGCATACCCTTGAACTGCAATCCGTAATTTTCAACTACACCCTTGCCGATAAGCTTTGCTGTGGGGCAACGATATTTCATCTGTTTAAGATTGAGGTTACTGCCGTAGGCAATGTATAATTTTTTACTCATAATAGATTTCTCTCCTTACATACTCATAACAAAACCCGAAGTTTCTTCCTGTTCATCATTTGGAACAGGATTGACTTCGGGTTCGTTGACATTTATATTTTCGTTTGTATTATTAAGTTCTGCGGCTCGTTTTTGAGCAAGCCTTTCTTTTTGTTTTTCAGCCTGTACAGGATCCTTCCACGCAATGTTTCCGTCAAGATTTTTCAGCAGATGATGACGAGCTGTTTTGAATTCGTCACCTATCAAACCTAATCTCAAAAGCCAAGTTCTGAAAGTATACTTTTCATTGTCCGATACAGTTTTAGCGTGTCTTGCAGACTTCTGTATCAATGCCTGATGACTGATTGCAAGGCACAGCTGAATCGCACTTTTGACCTCGCCTGCGTGTAAGGTGGAATTGAAAAGGCGGAATTCAATCGTACCCTTGTAGAACACGCTGTGAAGATTCAGTGCGTGATAGCGAGTGTCATCATAATGTCTGTAGCTGTAATCTTCGCCGTCATACCACATTGACTTGAATTGCTCCATTGACATAGGAGGACGGTTATTGATTTCATCAAGGAAACGAGTGTCCATCTTCTGACAGTAATGTTCCCTTGACACATTCACTTTCAAAGCCTTGTAGAGCAAGTCCTCTTTCGCCGCCATAATGTTTACGATGTTGCGAAGTGTTTTCGGGGTATGCGGAGCCGCATTAATATGACAATGTAAACCACAGCTTGAGTTGACTCTCGCTCCTGCACCACGAAGCTTTCTGACAAGTTCTTGTATCGTTTCTATATCATCATAGTTGCAAATCGGAGTGACAAATTCAACCGAGTACAGAGAGCTTGCATTCTGCCCCGAACGGTTTTCACAACGAACGCTTGCATCACGCATAATCTTCCACATTCTCCCGTCATTGTCACGAACAGAATACGCATCATAACAACCGCCGACATGAGTTGCATCTGTATGAAAATAACCGGCAATCACTTTCGCCGCAGTACTGCGAGTGATGCCGGTCATTTCAATTTCTATTCCGAAATTCTGATTTTTCAAGTTACCACCTCGGTATTTTCTTCCTGTGGCTTTGGCTTTTTAGGCTTGGGTGTTTTTACCTGTGAATCTTTCATATCAATGAACTCCCTGACATTTGCAGGGACATATTTTGCGTACAGAGCGTCCACAGATTTTTCAAGCTCTTCCTTGAAATCCAAATCACGCTGTGACATATACAGCCTGATTGCATTCAGCTTTTCGTCATCATACATTATGCTCACGCTTGTTTTCTTCATTAAAATCACCTCGTCATTTCTTCTTTTGATTTACATATTTTATATTCGGTATCTTCAGCCACTTTGTCCACCCTCGACCGTTAAGCTCTGTTTTGACAACTCCGTAGGCTGTACCTTGTGCTTCAACTACTTCTCCGTTTCCGATATACACTCCGATATGTCCGTCCATCCAGACAGCAAGCCCGGGTGTTTCCGGCATACTTGAAATCGGACCACTTTCTGTAACATTGTTCCAAATAGAATTTGCACCGCAATCCGTAAACCCGTTTGAACCTGCTACAATTTCTCCGCTGTCAGAGTTGTACCAAGCATATGATTTTATCAAACCTATGCAATCACAAACTCTCTTGCCGAGCCATTTTTCACCGACCTTTCTCATCTCACCTCCTGCCTCGTTATTTCCGGGAAACAACGACGCCTGTTGGTCGAGATATTGTTTTGTGCAGACCTGACCGTAACCGCCGTACACATAACCCCAGTCATTTTTGTATGCGTTCTCGCACCACTTGACAAGGTCGAGATTGTTCTTCGTGGTCTTGTCAGTAAAGCCTGCGGTACTGATTTCCGCACCCTTGATTGACTGCATCATCTTTTGGAACTCGTCATACTTTATCTCCGTTCCGAATTTCTGATTGACGGTTTTTATCAAATCCTCATCAGACTGATTCTTCTTGAAACAGGATACAAAGTTTTTTACAAAGTCCTCATCCTCTGATTTATCGGACAGAGAAAACAGATAGATAACCTCTGCTTGTGTGTTATAGTCGGACAACTTTTTATTTTTCAGTTGATTTTCAACCTCTGTCATTGTGTCGTTAATAAGCTGTAGATTTTCCATCTGCTCGGCTGAAATGTTTTCTTGTATAGACTGATTGAGTTTGTCGGTATCAATATCCATACTTCCGTTGAAAACGGAAACAACAGCAACAATCGGCATAACCACAATTATGATTATGCCGATTACTATACCGCCTATTGTTTTTATTACTTTTTTATCTGTTAGCAGAGCAACTGCTATTTTCTTCAGTGCCGCACCTATGGTTGCACTCATTAAAAACCACCTTCTTTCAAAAAAGCAGAAAGCCAACTATCCATAACTAATGTTATGAGTAGTTGACTTAGGCTAAATATATTAAACTTAATTGATTCCAATAAACGAGAAATTTAATAATCAGCTATACCCTCACTTTCATACAGAAAACGTAAATGCCCATAATCAAATCGTAGTGCGATGCTTTGCATTGAAGATTTTATTTCACTTATATTACTTATAATACGAATATATTCATTTTTTGTTGGCTTTTCTTTTGTATCTTTAATCTTTTCAATTAATGAGATTGTTTCATCAAATGAATTTGGGATTAGCCTATCTGGAATATTATCTGAACATAATAATGCATTTTTTAAAGCTTCTTCAATATTCTCTATTGTATACCATACTTCCTCAAAAGTCATATTTTCATATATAAACATATTTGGAAGATTAAAATCAATATCGTCTAATGCTAAATAATATTGCACCCAACTATGTTCAAATTTTGGAAACTTTGTAATATATAAAATATGATTCATTCGTTCATTTAAATTAAGAATATTTTCCTTTGGGAAATAGATAGTATTAGTATCTTGTTCTCTCCAGTTTGGTTTATCTAATTGTAAACGAACACGAATATACTCTTGTAACCAAACATAATAACACTGCTGAGGATTTGTTATAGAAACATAAACTAACAAAAAGGGAGTGGTGAACATTTCAGCGTATTGTAATTCTTTAGTATCAAGAGAAAATCGCGGATTGTTGATATCAATTTCATTTTCAGTGCCCTTAATTTGAAGCAAAAGAAGTTCACTAGTTGCATAACCATCTTGAAATCTTTCAACAATTTTATCTATTCCAAAATCTCGCCCTGTTAAGTCTCGTATTTCCCAATTACGATCAAATTTACTTATAACTATTTTGCATGCCTCATTATCAATTTCATGTTGCGTAACTCTATGAGGCAATTTCAACTCTGACATTTTGTATATTTCTCCTTCTATAATTTTTCAAGAAAGTAATTTATTTTTATGATGATTATAGCACTCAAAGAAATATACTGTCAATAAAACACTATCTTCCCCCTGCACTGCCGAAAATCTCTGCTTTGTATTCGGGAGCCTGAACAAGTAAAAGATAGCGTTCATTACCGCACCTATAAAGACAGGTGCCACGCTCACCGAATTTTATTAAAGCGTACTCGTTTGGTTCTACCATTAGCGCATCTTCAAAGTCCTTCGGATTGATATTGCCGGGGAAAAATAAGAAGTGATGAGTAGGAATTGAGAACAGGGGTTTTGTGTACTCCTTAACGCTGGGAATCAGAAAATCGTCGATGTTCTGACTGGCTAAAATCACGGCTGAGTCCTTTTTGCGGACGCGCTTCATTGCGTTGCGGATATACTCAATGGCAATGAGGTTAGACAAAAACAAATAGAGCTCGTCTATTGATGCAACGGTGTTTCCCTCGCCGAGGAGCTTATTAGACATATAGGAAAGGATATTGAACAACATTGCATCTTTGAGTCTTTTGTTAGTGTCAAGCAAACCCTTTACACCGAAGCACAGGAAACTGTCATCTGTAATGTTCGTGTGACCGTTGAAGTATTTACTTTCAGAACCGACACACATACTGTGAATACCCAGACAAACCTCCTGCAAAATTTCTTCGGTATAGAGATATTTTCTCTTGTGGTCGTAGGTCATATATTCTTCTTCGCACAAGTCATAAAAGTCACTCATAACAGGAAAGTCAGACGGTTTCTTTGTGTTGTAATCTGTTGTGTCTGTAATACCGAATCGTGCATATAACTTCATAAGCAGAATTTCAATTGTATCAAGCTGTGCGTCTGTAAAATCCTTGTAGGTTCTGAAAAAGTCCTTTAGAAATGCAATGTGCTGTGATAATCGAGTTACTTTGTTAAATGCAGGCGGAGCGTCTTTGTCAATCTCATCCTGACCATCATTCCATGCTTTTGGTTCTAAAGGATTTATCTTGTATTTTCCCGACATAAAATCAATGTAGCAACCGCCGAGGGCATTTGTCAAATCTTCATACTCCGCTTCAGGATCAAGGCATACGATTTTCTTTCCGCTTTCTCGGATGTTTGTCAAAATCAATTTGAGCAGATAACTTTTGCCCTGACCGCTGTTTCCGAGAATAAGGATGTTGCTCGTTGTCTTGTCCTCTGTTCGCCTGTCAAAGTCAACAAGGATATTCGTGCCGTACTTATCTCTGCCGATGTACAAGCCGTTGGGATCTGTCTTACCTGAAAAGTTAAACGGAAACAGATTTGCAACTGAAGAAGCAGGCAGAACACGCTCATACAAACTTCCGAACTGGTTACTGCCGATAGGGTTTACAGACAGGAAGCCTTCTTTCTGCCTTAGCGTTAATCTATCCACTTCAATCTTGGAGCGTGTCAGCTCCATTGCAATATCGGTTTGCAACTCCTTTAATTTCTGTTTGCTTTTGGCTTTAAGCTCTATGAACACAGAACAATGCAATAACGCTTCTTTGTTTTTTCGTAAGTTCGCCATCAGCGTGACAACATCCTGCAAGTTACCCTGTGCTTCAATTGTTTCGTTCACATCATTACCACTGGATTTGAGCTTGTTTTTGCGTGTGGCATTCTGTATGATTTTTCTCTGTTCCATACTTTCAACAAGCCTGTGGTAAATGCGAAGCGTTACTCCGTTTCTGTCTGCAAGCTGTGAGAGAATTGCTTGTTCTTCAGTTGACGGCGGATATTCACGAACCGCCCATACACTGCGGTATGAGTCGCCGACAATGTAGTGATCTGTCAAGAATTTTATTGTTGACGGCAGAATCATATCAAAGAAATCTTTGGTGTATATTTCTTCTGCCTGCTCGGGTGTAAGCACCTTTGGTTTTCTATTGAATAGTCCCATAATTTTTACCCCCTTTAATTTCGGACTGCCAACACAAGTATGCGGTCATCCTGATTGTATCCGCAACAGGTTGAAAGCGTTAAAATCAGCTGACCGTAAACAGGTGTGATTTCTGTGTCATATATGGATTTCTCTTTTGCATATTCAATTCTTGAGTTATAGCTTTTTTCCGTTCCAACTGTTGTGAATTTGTACCAAACATCATCGGATTTTACTTTCATAACAGAAAAGACGGAGTAAGCAAATACCCCGTCTTTCGTTTCGAGCACAACTGTCGGATGTTCCGTAAAATAAGAATAATCGGTATAGTTGCAGAGGTCTGCAAACATTGTGCCGTTGTTCATATGGTGTCCGTAGATTATGAGATTGGCGCTGTCTGCTGAACACCTTGCATCAAGAAACGGAGTACCACTATAACTGTACTCTCCGTAAAAGTTTTTGTTCAGATACTTCTGCGGATTGCTTGGTGTGTGCATAACAGGGTAATTAATATTTGTGCCTGCTATGCTTATCCAGCCGAAACATTCGGAATTCATTGAAATGAGTTCTGATATTGAATGAGGTTCGTAATAGGTTGTGCAATACACAGTTTGTTCAGCCTGAACTTCATTATCAAAATCGCTGACTTTTAATACATTTGGCTTTTTAATTGTTTCTTCAATGGTTGCATCTGTTGTATCATCAGTAACGATTTCTGCAAGCTGTCTGAATGCTTCCTTTTCCTTGTTTTCGGTGTACATCCGTGAAAATATTGAAATCAAACAGGCAATTACAATTACAGAAAATATGCCTATCACAATTCCTATTTTGATTTTTTCTTTATGTTTCTTCATAGGTATGCTCCTTTTCATAATACTGCTCGCCGTCATAATCGGGCATCAAATCGCCGTTCATACTTGCGTCAAAATATATTGCAAGAAAACGCTTGATGTCTGCTTTCTTCATTCTTGTAACCTCAAAGCCCTGATCGGATATAATCTTCTCAACTCTGTTTGCTTTCTGCAAAACATTTTCGGATTTTGAAGATTTACACCTTGCGATAAACAGGAACTGCCTTGCGGTTGAAGTTTCGGTCTGAATGCTGTCGAGAAAGTCAAGGTCTTTAGCAAGAATTTTTCTGACCTTTTCGTTCTGTTCAGCTTCAATTCTGCCTTTGATGTAGCTTTTGTTTGTATCGAAACACTCGCAGGAATCGGTACAGGTGATCTCAATATCCGGCACAGCAGAAAGCACCATCATCAGGTGGCGCACCTTGATTTCGATATTCGTGTGGGAAAGCACAGAAATATTTGTAGGCTGAACCATATAGAAAATAAATTCTTCCTTGCCGACCTTTAAACCATTTTTCGTAAAGGTTTTTATGCCCAGCAAGTCCTGAACGGACTTGCCTTTTCGTTTTTGCTTTTTCACTTTTTCTCCCTCCAGTAAAAAATTTGTTGTGTTGAAATAAAATACTTCACAGCATAGCGGATAAAATCAAGAATTGTTGTATCTTCAAGCCTTATTGACAAAAACCCGAAGCAAAGTGTCACTGCAAGCGGTACTATTATCCTCGTCTGTGCAAGTATCAAGATTGATAATAAAAGTGCTATGCTCGTAATTGCAAAATCACGTAAGCTCCACAGCCATAGATTGGCGGTAGCTTTGAGGTTCTGCGGATATAGATAAGTTGTCATAATCTTTAAATTCCTTTCGTCTTAAATCGGAGCAAAGTTCTAACAAGCTTGTTTGATTAGAACTTTGCGATAGATTGCAACTTGTGCCAAGGAGCATTGCTCCTCTGCTTTTTAGCGGAAATTTTACGCTAAAAAGCAGTAATGTTCTACGCAACATAAGTGGAGTAGAACATTGGCACTAAGTTATTTAGCCGTCCTTGCAACACTTCTCGTCAGATTTACGGCAGTAGTGGTTGCGTGAACAATGCTCGTCATATTAACCTTAACTGATGAATCAAGTCCGAACTGCTGTGCAATTCTAGGAACTTCGTTTGATGCAAGCATTATTCCAAGTCCTAAAAGCATATTGCCGGGGAAGGTTAGCAACCCGAGGAACAGCAGAGTTGTCTGCATAAATGCCGTAAGGCACAGTGCCGCTATCTGTTTCATCCACTGATTAAAGCCGTCCTGATATCCTCTCGGAACGCTGAACATATACAACGCACCTACCGCCATTTGTATGAGCAGAATTCCTCCACGCTTGATGTTCGCAAAAAAGATTTTTATTACGCAGTAGGCAAAGGCTATCATGCATAACAGATTCAATAATCCGAATGTTGTCTGGTTTGCAACTGCAAAACTGCCCTCTAAAACACTTGTGCTTTGTCCTGCTAAATCAATGCTTTGCTGTCCTGCCATTATGGAGGACAAATCCTTTGAGAATATGTTTTGCAGGCTGATGCAAAATTTATACAGTTCCACAGGCACAACGCCGAACAGCGAACAGGCAAAGAAACCTTTTAATACATTTATTGCTGTTGTTTTGATATTTGCTCTGCCGTTCTGATATTCAACAGCCACATCAAATACGGCAACGACCGTTCCTGCGACGAACAATGCCCAGCCAAACAGCGTAAACAGGTTTATTGTCGCCTGCACCCATTCAAGGTCGAACACATCTGCTCCCATATTTCCCATCATTGTGAAGAAGTCGGCAACAGCGTTGTAAATCGTTTCATAAAGCCACTGAATCATTGTGTTCCATATAGCATTTGAGATTTGCTCACCGAGGTAATCAAACACACCGCCTATGGCACTGCCGATTCCTCCGATGAAATCTCCTAACCAATCAAAAATATAAATCACCTCGAAAAAGGCTGTTATGACTCAACACAACAGCCTTGTTTTTATTGTTATCAGAGTACCGTCCAGATGTACAACGGCGCTGTCAGAGAGAACACAAGACAGCCGAAAAGTATTGCAGGCGCAGTGAACTCAAACTGCCCATGTTTTCGATAGTCCATATACGCCGTTGCGAGTTTAACAAAGAAAAGTATAGCAAGAATCATATCCACCGCAGGAAAAACAACATTATTTACAACATTTTTAATCTGTGTTTGTGCCGAGTTCCATGTGCTTTCAATGGCTGATGATACATCGCCTGCGGCAAAGACTGTTACTGCCGAAATTCCGAGCATTAACAGTATTACTGATACGCCTGATAACCATTTAATTAACTTAGTTCTTCTTGATTTTATCATTTTTTACCTCCGATTTTCTTAAATCATTCTCCGATATATATCTGACTTCGATGTTCAGTTTTTCTGCAAAGCGAATTTCTGTTTTCATACTCTCAGTTATTTCATCTCCGAAAACCCAAACCGCATCACAAACCCAAAGCATAGAAAGTCCTGCGTTCATACCGATGTTCCTTTCTTTATCATTTCTGTCATCTAAAATCAGCACATAAAAATGCGGTATGAACGGAGCCATACCGCACTCTAACGCATAACGGGCATATCGTTTTGCGTTTTCAATGTTTACAGATACATTACCGCCCAAAGGCGAACAGATATATGCCCTGTGCATTATTCATCGTCCTCATCTTTCCTTTTAAATTTGATGATGAGAAATGCAATTAAACCGCCGACAGCAACAGAACCTAAACCAATCCAAAAACCGAGATTTGAATTATCGCCTGTCTGCGGCTTTTCGGGTTCGGGCTGCGGATGAATTGTTACTGTCTGATCCTTGTCTTCAATGTCAGCGTGAACGGCGATTTCCTTTCCATCACGGTAGAGAGTTTCAAACACAACAATTTCTGTATCTTTGGTAATTACAGAACCGTCAAAAGTGAAGGATACAGTTACTTCGCCGTCTGCTGTTTCGGGTGTGAATGTTACTTCGGAACAAACTTCTTTGCCGTCAACAAGGAATGCTTTTCCTGTTGACTTGTCCATAAGCACACCGCTTACTGTGTATTCTTTTCCGACTGTCAGATCCTTATAAGAAACCACATCATCAATAGTAATATCGCCGTTAGCTGTGAATTCCTTTTTGCCTTCAATACTTGCCTTTGTTCCGATTTTCGGAAGTTTAACAATTACGGTCTGACTTTCGTCCTCAATATCTGCGTGAACCGCAAGCTCTTTATCCTCACTGTAAAGGCTTTCAAAGACAACAATGTCAGTATCTTTCTTGATATATCTTGCGTCAAATTCAAAGGAAACAATAACCTCGCCTGTTGGTTCATCAGGTGTAAATGTGGTTTCTGAAGGGATTTCTTTTTCATCAATTAACAGCGGGTCGCCTGTTGCCTTATCCATAAGAACGCCCTTAACCGTGTACTCTTTTCCGGGGACAAGGTGCTTGTACTCTACCACATCTTCAAGGGTAAACACTTCTGTTGCGCCCACTTCCTTTTTGCCGTCAATAGTTGCAGTGGTTTTCAACTCGGGAATTTTATCGTTCTCGACTATGATTTCGATAATTTCCTTGTTCTCAGAAATTGTTACGGTATAGTTTTCTTCATTAGGGAGATAACCCTCGGCAGGCTTTAATTCACTGACAATGTATTCGCCGTATGGAACATTTTCAAAAGTGAAGATTCCTTCCTCATTTGATTCGGATGTCAGAATTGCAGTTTCTTCTGTAAATTTGGTTTCAGTAATACTGAACAATCCGAATAATGCGCCTGTGATATTTTCGCCTGTTTCACGGTCAATTTTCAAGCCTTGGATTGTGCCGTAGATAATTTCATTTTCAATCGGCTCACCGTCATTTACCGAAATATGAACAGTTGCTGTATCCTGTCCTGCATACTCAAACACAACAGGATATTTTTTATCGGAGAGGATATAGTGGTTATCTGTGCTAATTTCCTTAACATAGTAACTGCCGATTGGAATATCAGTTGTAAACTGTGATTTGCCTTTTTCATCACAGGTGATGATTTCAATAAGTCCGTTCTTTGGAATAACTGTGCCGTTGGAAGCCTTCAAATCTTCATCAGCGTAAAGTCCGAATGAAACATTCAGAATTTCGTCATTGTTTCCGATATTGAATTTTTCGTCCTGTTCAAGAATTTTTGTAAGGTCGATTTCAACCTTTTGCCTGTCGTTTGTAAATGAGGTTGAGGTGTTGGTTACCTTTTCATTCTGTCCTGAGTAGGTAAGTTCAACCGTATGAGGTTCGGGATTGATAACTGTTCCATACGGAGCAACGGTTTCAATAACACGATATTTACCGAGGTAAAGCTGTTTGCTTGTTGCTGTGCCTTTATTGTTTGTTTTCAGAGTTGCGACAAGCTCGTCTTTCTTTGCTCTTACTGTTCCGTCAGGGGTTTTAATGTCCGCATCTGCATAAATTTCAAACACTGAACCCGATAAACCGTTTACAGAATATTCAGGCTGATAGAGCAAAACTTCTTCTCCTGATGAAGTTACATTTGAAAAAATCTCGCCTGTTTTTTCAACGGTAATTGTACCTTTCTGAGGTGTGTTTTTCTTCTCTGTTTTTACGATTGTAACGCCGTTTTCTTCACTTGTGTTTTCTGCCGTAATGTCAAAATATACAGGTGTGCTGTCGAGAAGATATCCGTAAGGAGCCTGCACTTCAACGACTGAATAACCTTTGCCGTAGGGCAGAGTTTCAGGTGTGATGAGATAACCATCGCTGTTCGTGTAGAATGTGTCAATCTCTGTAACATTCGGATAGGTGTATTTCATTGTTACCTTGTTTCCGTTGGAATCATAAATCTGAAACCCTGCGCCTGCATACGGGATCTGCTTTCCGGTTTCGCTGTCAACCTTTACTATCTTTACATAGCTTTCAAGACTTGCGTTATTGATGAGGTACTTGTAAGTCTTATTATTTTCAGAAATAAACACATCAAAATCAGCAATGAACTCCGTACCGTTCCAGCCTTTTGTTTGGTGAACTGTGTATATGCCATATGGCAAATCCTTTGTTTCTGCAAAGCCGTATTCATCGCAAGTTAAAATATCACGCTCTGTTTCTTTTGCCTTGCTGTAGCCTCCTGCCGATTTCAGATACACCTGAAATTCTGCACCAACTTCGGGAGTTTCAATTTTTGTACTGCCGTCATCGGTGTGCTTAATTATTGAGATTTTGCCCTTTAAAATATCCTCGGTTACACTCATTGAAATGCTGTTATTTTCAATGGTGTATTTCTTTGCTTCTACACCGATATGATATTCGGTTTCGTCAAGCAGATAACCCTCACTCGGCTCAATTTCTTTCAGAGTCCAGTTGTCACCGCATAAATAATAGGATGTTGTAAAACTGCCGTTCTTGTCTGTGGTGTATTTGTCAACCAACTTGCCGTTATTGTAGATACCGTAAACTGCTCCTGCGAGTGTTGCGTCACCCTGTGCAGACTTTGTTTCAGCGTCTGTTTTGGTAACAGTAAGATTCCACTTTTTCAAAACATTGTCAAATGACCTCTGTGTTACCTTGTTCCACTCAATAGGTGCAGTCTGCTTTTTGGGAACAACATATCTGTCAGCAGTATCAACTTCTTCAAGCGTATATAGCTTGTCACCACTAACGAGAACATTTGTAAAAGTGGCAACACCGTCAGCGTTGGTTGTTGCATACAAGTCCACATTCGCACCACTGAGTGAAGTTCCGTAAAGGTGGAATTTTACACCCTCGTTGAAATTATCCTCACTGGTTTTTACTACTTCAAGACTTCCTTTCTTGAGGACATTTTCAAAAGTCACCTTTGCAGTTTTGCCGCTTTCGACCTTAACGGTCTGCGATTTCTGTGTTTCGTACTTACTGTCTGTAATTTCGGTAACGGTGTAACTTCCGGGAACAAGGTCAGTTAATTCAAATTCACCTTTTGAGTTTGTCTTAACTGTCTTACTGTAACCATCGTCTTTGACAGTAAACTCAATATTTGCAACATTGCCGTCCTCGGAGGTTTTGACAAGCTTTAGGTTGCCCGAGCTTGTCTTGACCTTGAAATATGCCCTTATCGGGTCAGCGTCGTTTTCAACACCTGTGATTACATCCTGCAAAGTTGCATCTCCATATGGGATAAGGGTTGTATTTCCTACGCTTGGCATTAACTTTGCAGAGTTGAATGTTACTGCATTATTGACTGGCGAAGTTGAAGTTAATGTCAGCTTATTACCGGATTTTAAAACGGAAATTCCGCTTGTGGTTTTGAAGCTGAAATCCGAAAGAATACTGTTGCTGTCTGTTAAGGTTAAAGTATATTTTCCGTCTGAATATTTCATCTCATAGGTTTCAGCCTTTGAAGCGATTGCACTTGCAAAACTCGGAGCGGTTGAATAATTTGCAAGGCTTTTTGAGATAGCATTGTAAACTGACTTAACTCCGGGATTTGCTCCGCCTGCACAGATACCGTCAATGAACTTTGTATTTGTGCATTTATAGCCTTCGCTTGTAGAACGACAACCTGAAACAAACTCCCATACAATCAGCTGTGTTGCTACCCATTTCTGATCCTCTGTTCCGCTTAAGCATTTCCCTGAACCGGGTTTGCCGTAAAGCAGAGCAAGGTTGATTGCTTTCTGCTTCGCAGAGCCTAAATTCTTCCAGACGGTCGAGCCGTCCTCGGTCAGCGTATTGCCTGAGTAGAGTGTATGACCGGGTTCAATGCAGTAGGCTTCTTTGCCATCTGCAAAAATCTTGCACAACTCTTCTCCGGGAGTTCCGACCGTGTAGCCGTTGCTGACTGTTGTCTGCTGAAATTTGATTGTGTTTCCTGTACTGTCATAACAGTAGTCAAAGGTAATTGTAACTTTATCACCGCTTGCTGCACTTACAGGGAGCGAGAACATTGTTCCGAATATTACGGCAACCACGAGTAAAAGTGCAGTTATTCTTGTGAATTTCTTATTTCTGATTAACTTAGTCATTTTAAAAATCCTTTCATAAAAAATATGGGGCAAGATTTTACCCTTGCCCCGATTGACGTCTTATTCTGTTTAAATACAATCATAATTTCATCGCCTGCCCTTCATTGAAATCTTCATCTATATCATCGGACTGCTCACTGCCATCCGTAATATTTACATATTCGCCGATAATGTTCAGCGCTTCGCAGTAACTTTCCGAACTCGTAACACGACTGCACATTTCTTTTGCCTCGTCAGCCATACCGTTTTGTTTGAGAGTGTGACTTGCAATTCCTAACAGATTGAATATATTGCCATCCTGACCTATCAACGCACAGTCAGGTTTGACCTTTTCTGCTTTGCTTTGCTCATCGGTAATAAATCCACCGAGCTTGTTTTCCACATAGTCGGAAAGCCAAGTTCCGGCAAATGCTGTGTATGACTGTAATCTCCACATTGCAAGCTTGCCGATATCAAGGTGGACTTCTTCAAATGGATAAAGAATACAGGTAACGCCATCATTTTGAAACACAGAAACATTCTCAAACTTTGTATTGTCAAGAAGTATTCCTTTGTCCGTAAGCATTTTATTGATGCCGTCCATCCATTCTTTAATTTCACCTCCACAGCCCTGCAAGATGAGTCCTTCCTTACCGTTCATACGGCGGAGGTCTGAGAGTGTTATACTATTGATTTTCATTGTCATCTTCCTTTCAAAAAAATAAGCACCCACAATGAAGTGAGTGCCTTGCTTAATCGTCTGTTCAACAATAGACTACATATATTTTGTTGTTTTCTGTGATTACATTGAATGATAAGTTGCTCGGAGCTATGCCACTGCTTTGGTAGTAGTAAGCTACATACTCAACATCACTTTTAAGGTTTGAAGTCAGTTCTGAAGTGCTGTCATAGTATGATGTGTTTGTGGGCGAGAACCAGCTTGCGTTGCCTGTGTTCAGTGAGGAATCGTATTTCATTCCAAGCTGCTGACCGTAGGCTATGCAGGCACTCACCGCATACTGAACATCAACCGTTTTTGCTTTGGTAGGCGGTTGCGTAGGCTTTTGCGCAGGTTTCTGTGTTGGCTTTTCCGTAGGCTTCTGCACAGGCTTTTGCGTTGGCTTTTCAGCAGGCTTTTGAGTAGAATTTTCAGTTTCTTTTTTAGCAGTCAATTCCGATTTTTGCTTATTGCTATTTACTGTATTCCTGCTGTTGTTCTGAACTTCTGTTTGTGTTTTTTGAATCGGATTCGTTGCCGAAACAACCGCCGAATGTTGCCCACTGTCGGCTTTTTCTTCTGTTTTGGTATTCTGTCCCGAAGGCTCTGTTTCTTTTGAAACTGTGGCTTTTTCGGGGATTGTTATTTCAGTCGTTGCCGTTGCAGAAGTTTCCGTAGATTCAGAAACATCCGCAGCCTTTGAAACTACGGATGTCTGAATATCGTTATTTAATTTTTCTTCTGCTATACAAGCCGTAAATGTTCCTGCTGCTAAAATCAATGTCAGCATTATTGCGATTTTCTTTTTCATACTATCGCCGTCCTTTCAAGCAACAAGTATATCCAAAGAATTTGAAATGTCCAGAGATTTTTAAAAAAAGAACTACGATATATACTTCCTTATAATTTGATAATCATTCCATAAGCGTGTATCTTGCTTTATATTGTAATTATCATACATTCTGATATCTGCAAGTTGTTTATAAAATGGGTTTTCCTTTCCAACATATACTCCTTCATCACATTTTGAAAGGGATTTAAATTGATCGGCAGTGATGTCAATAATCATCTGTTCATTCATTACAAGCCAAGCGTGATTTGTGGTGTTATAGGGATTTTTATCTCTATACACACCATTCACTTGTTTTGTGTGAATATAATATGTTTCATATAAATAATACGCTAAAAGATCGCATGAATCATCACAACAACCATTAGGGAATTTAATCATCCTGTCTTGAAAGCTAAACTCCCTATTAGCTTTTGCCTCAATTATTGCTTTACGAAAATTCACCGCAATATTATAAACATCTTGATTTTTCATATTTATCTCAAACTCCTGTTTTTAGTACAGATATTATACACTACTCAAAAGCTACGGTCAACCGATTTTACATACTCTGTGAAAAGCTTTGCGTTTCATCTTCCGACATCTTTTCGGCTTCATCCTCACTCTGCTGTTCATCAAGTGCCTGATGATATGCTTCCATAACCTTGCTGTTTAGCATATCTCTTGACTCCTTTGAAATCGGGTGAGCAATCTCGCTGAACTTCGTTTCGCCGTTTTCATCAACATAGTTACTTGCAGGCATTGCAACAAATAAGCCTTTTCTTGAGTTCATCACTCTGATTCCGTGAATTGCAACCGCACCTCCGACAGTAACGCTTGCAAATGCCTTTGTGTTGCAATTATCAATATCAACGAGCTTATCAATTCTTACCTTGATATACGGCAGTTTCTTTTTCTGATTATTGTTTTTGGTTCCTTTGTAATTTGTATTCTGTGCCATTATAAATTTACCTCCGATTTAGTGTTTCTGCTTTTCTGCCCACAGCAGAGAAAGATGTAAAAGTGCATCTCTCTGTTCTTCCTCGGACAGGCTGTCAAGGAAATCTTCAAGGGTGAAATTTTCCTCGAATTCTTCTGCAAGTTCGTTACAGTTATCGCAGATTTTTTCTCTCCTGACAACTACCGAGCCGTCATCCTGCTGGGTGAATGATAAAACATCGTTGTATCTGAATCCGATTCGCTGACGGATTACAAAAGGGATTGTAATTCTTCCTTTTTTACCGAGAACTCTGTATATTTTAAGCACTACTCGTCCTCGCTTTCCGCAAGCTCTGCTCTGCACTCATCGCAGATACAGTTGCTACAATTACACTTGTCATCAAAATTTTCGCAATCATCATCGCACCTCTCAATTAGAATTGCTCCTTCCACAGCTGAAATCTGCACAGCACAGTCGGATGTGATTCCTGATACAATAAGTGCGTCAAGCGGTATGCTTACATAAATTCTATTTTCCATTGTTAATAATACACTCCTTCAAAATTTGTTCTAAATCAATTTGTTGTTCGGTTGTCAAGTTAAGCAGACTTAACTGCAACGGCTTGTTTCTCTGCCGTTCATACATATCGTAGTTGCCGATAAGCAATTCGGGGAATTGTTCGCCTGCGTTTATTCGCTGTTTCATATTGTGAAGTCTTGTAAAATCAAAGAAAGAACAACCGTTGTACAAATTGCGTATTTCCTTACAATCATTGTATGACACAATCCATTTGCCTTTTGCTTTTGCAAGTGCGTTTTTCAGCCTTATATGGTCATTCCAAGTGAATCCGCACTGATACACATACTCGCTTGAGAAGTACGGAGGATCACAGTAGAAAAATGCGTTTTCTCTGTCATAATGCTTGATTAATACCTCGAAATCCTGATTTTCAATCACAGTATTTTCAAGCCTTTTACCGACTTGCTCTATCAGTTGAAACAGGCTCATTACTGAAAAGGGCTGACAAGCAAATGACTTCCCACCGCTTGAATAGCTGTATCGCAAGAGTTTTAGAAACATTACAGCTCTGCGTAAGTCATAGTCCTGTTTCATTTTTATATACAATTCAATGATTTCTTCTGCTTTCAAGTCAGGCAGGATAATCTTCGTCAGTTCCAATTCCTCATCAAGGTACTTATCGTCAAACTTTTCTTGCCTAAAGAAATCCCTGATTGCATTAAAATCGTCCCTTGAATTAAGCGGATAAAATCCAAGTTTTTTTATGAACGCCATAGGTCTGTCACGCATACAGCGAAAGAGGTTTACAAGATTATGGTTATAGTCGTTGTAAACCTCGAACTTATCAGGCTTTTTCTTTCCTAAAAGTACAGCTCCCGAGCCTCCGAATGGTTCAATGTATCTCTCGTAATTCAGAGGAAACAGTGCGTACAAAATATGAAGGATGGAAGTTTTATTTCCCATCCAACTCACAGGGGTTTTGATATTCTCACTTCCTTACGGCGAGCTGCCGTTGGCAATTCCCCACCGCATAACATTACGATAGAGGAAACATTGTCAGCGGTGGGGAGTTATAATTCTCATCTCGCCAAAATTTTTAAAATACCAATCGCCCCTGAAACGAGAAAAAGCCGTTGATTAAGTTTTTAACTCAACCAACGGCTATATATATGAAAACCAATATCAGTCGTTCGGAACGATTGATATTAGTTGTTGTTATTTAATTTTTATCGTTTACTTTTTTGATAATCTTCCCAATTTCAGAGATTACATTTACTGTCACAGCGTTTCCTGCCATCTTGTAGAGCCTGCTGTCGGATAGTCCTGTCGCTTTTGCCTTGTTGAATTGATCGTCTGTGAAGCCTTGTAATTTCCAGCACTCCCTCGGAGTAAGTTTTCTTATTCTGCCGATATGAACGTCTCCGTTTGGCTCAACAAAAGCAACTGCGAATTTTTCATCATCTGCAATATTCGTGCTTTCTACGAAAACACCCGAATGTTCAGCCTTTCGGTTACTGATTCCCGAATCGTGTCTTGCAGTTATACACCTTGCATTTTCTGTCAGCTTAGGGTCGGGGTTCAGGTCGATGAAATAATACGCCTGAGTTGCGGAAGTTGTCAGAGTATGCGCTATCTGACTTCCAACTCTGCTACGCCTTGAATTTTGTCCCGAAAAAGCAGTATCAATGCTGTCACCGGGATATGCGATCTGATAACCGTCTTTGGTCTTAGATTTTATCGGCAATCCAAAGTTTTCAGTATTTTCAATGAGATAAAGTCCCGAATGACCGCCGAAACCGCCCGAACCGCTTGTAAGTGTACAGCTTAGTCCTTTTGATGAGTAGATTCGTTCACCTTGCGTTGGCTTTTCTTTGTATAAGAGCTTTTCCGCTTGTTTGCGTGAAAGAAAATACTTCTCCGGCACATTGTCCTCTAAGATATCCGATAATGAACACTCGATTTCGTGACTGAGGAACTCCGAAATTTTTGCTGTTAAGTACCTGCCAGCACACATTATACCCCAAGCCATCCAATGTACGGAGGATTGTTTCAAATGCCCTGCCTTGGTTGTGGTTAAGCAGACCGGGAACATTTTCGAGGAAGAGATACTTAGGTTTTTTAACGGAAGCAATTCGAGCAATCTCAAAAAACAGCGTTCCTCTTGTATCGTCAAATCCTTTTCTTGCTCCGGCGATTGAGAAAGACTGACAGGGAAATCCTCCAACAAGAAGGTCGAAATCGGGTAACTGTTCGGGTACAATTTTTCTTGCGTCATCAAAGTAAAGTTCACCTCCTGTATCGTACATTGCTTCATATGCCTGCTTTGCATACTTATCGATTTCACAGTATCCGACGCACTCAAAGCCGCCTATGGCTTCAAGTCCGGAACGGAAACCGCCAATACCTGCAAACATATCAAAATATCTGATGGTCATAAATCTTCAGCTCACCGAAGATTTATAGATTAAAAACACCTCACATTCCCATTGTCATTCCGTTATCCTCATAAGGAACTTCATCATCAACTTGTGATTCGGATTGGTTTTCCGTTTCGATTTCTTCCTGTGTGAGCTTTCTGAATGAGTCCTCACCGGGAACGATACCAATGGTTCGATTGTTATCCCACTCAGGGAATATCGTTCCCATTGAATCAACAAATTTAACTGTTCCTCTTGTGCCTGCCGGAACAGGTGCGTGTGGGTCATTCATATGGATAAGCTCAATTCTTGTTCCCGGCGGATACAATTTCTTTGTGCTTTCAGCTATTCTGCGCTGTCTTTCATATTCGTTCAAGTTATACATCTCCTATTTTTTTAGTTTTGATTCAAGCAATATCCATTAGTAGGACTCCTGATTTTTATAGTCATAAAATCAACCTCATTCTTTCTTTTTATTTGTGTTGAGATTTTTGTTATCAGAGAAATGTACCTGATTATTTTCATCGCAGTCATCATTACGCCTGTCAAAATTAGGTTTCTGTCGCATCTCTCTTTCAAACCTCCGGAGTTCGGGAGTGTCGGTAAAATACATTTAAAATCATTCCTTTCAAATTTTTTGCAAATAAAAAAGGCAACCGTTCTAATCAAAAAAATTAAAACGATTGCCAATAAAAAAGAGCCAATTACTATATCTCTAAAATAAGAAATATAATGATTGACTCATATATTTGATAATATTAAATTAAGCAGATTAGCGAAAGTAATCAGTTTTCTTTACCTTTAACTAAATTGGCTCTATAATAAAAGTTGGGGTAAGGGATAGAGCCTACAAAAAAATTTCAAAAAAGTAGAGCATATTTACCTAAAATCCGTTAAAATGGAATTGACTAGAAACCAGAACGGAGGAC